>Ga0153916_10000029_pt1 | contig 90318 bp, 73 predicted proteins | sample Opewatmetagenome_FD_109642 | JGI IMG/M metagenome (GOLD analysis project Ga0153916, IMG submission 109642) | Freshwater wetland microbial communities from Ohio, USA - Open water 3 Core 3 Depth 4 metaG | ecosystem: Environmental > Aquatic > Freshwater > Wetlands | place: USA: Ohio, Lake Erie...
AATACCTGGACATGTTTCCAAATGATAAATATGTACAGGCTTTAGCTCAGCGGGCTTTCATGATCGATGAATTTTTATTGCGTCCAGGTGCCAATGGATTACCGCGATTATCGAAAAAAATCTCATCAAGTGTAACAACAAATATACGAACAAATGTTCTAGTCCATGGTCATTGTTATCAGAAAGCTCAACCACCAGCAAAAGATGGTTTCCCAACCGGCGTGGATGCAACAATTGCCATGTTGAAAAGTGTTGGCTATTCTGTATTAACTATCGACGATGGATGCTGTGGGATGGCAGGGGCATTTGGGTATGAGGCAGAGCACTACTCATTATCTATGCAAGTCGGTGATCTATCTCTTTTTCCTGCGATAAAGGGATCCAGCACTTCGATCGTTGCAGCTGCAGGAATTTCCTGCAAATCACAAATAGAAGATGGCACAGGGCGGAGTGTTGTTCATCCAATTTCGCTATTAGCAGCGATCGGTGATAAAGATAAAAAGGGGGATAGTTAAGTTATTCGTCACCAAATAATATGATAGAAATATTGTTGTAATTATTTCTAGACATGATTTTATTCATCTTGTTTGCAGAAGTCATATTATACTGAATAGGGGGTTGACAAACCTTAAAAGCACGATTATCATGTGTATGGTTTCGATAAGTATTATTATCATAAGCATAATTACTCAAGGATTTTATTGTGAATAAAAGGACATCCATATCTCACATAATCAATGAATATATAAATACTGTCACCTCCGCACGCAGCGCCAACACCGGACGAACCTATCAAAATGCAATGAATGCATTCAGTAACATGTTGAATGATCGTAAATTACCCACCGATACGACCCCCATATCTGAATTTCCTGAAGATGCTGTCATATGGTTCATATCGGCATTAAAGGTATATTCTGCTACGACTGAACGCCTCTATCTGACCGCTGTGGCAGGTTTTTATGAATATTTATCTGCTGAACGACTATGCGAAATCAACCTTCCACGTATCCGTCTCTTGATTCGACAGCGAGCCCGAAAACCTGGCCAACGATTACCTCAATTTCCCTTCAATAATATTGAAATAATATTAGAATATGCAAATAATATTGCATTATCCCCAAGTAAGGACCTATTGTCCCAATTGATTAACTTCCGCGATCGAGCTTTCTTACTTACGCTAGCGGACACAGGATTAAGAGTACACGAAGCTTGTGCCTTACGACGAGGTGATGTAGATTGGAACGAGGGGCGTGCACTCATCATAGGTAAAGGAAACCAGCAAGCAGTTGTACGTTTTTCAAGACGCAGCTTACGGGCGATCAAAGAATACCTGACAATTCGGGCTAGCCTGGATGGAGTTTCTGGTCGAACTCTTGCCTCCCTGCCCCTCTTTGCCAGGCATGACCGTGGAGCAGGGAAAAAAATTAAACCCATTACCACAACCACCGGTAGAAACATTGTCACCCAAAGAGTTAGTGAGGCATTGGGGAAGGAGGCGGTCGGAACCATAACCCCTCATTCATTTCGTCATTATTTTGTCACTGTTGTGCTTAGAGCTTCTGGTAATTTAAAGCTTGCTCAAGAATTAGCCCGGCATAAGAATATTGCGGTGACACAACGTTATGCTCATCTTTCTGATGATGAGCTTGATAAAGGATATTGGAATATATTTGAGGAGAAAAAGGTCAGTTAGGTTTCAAAGCATTCAAATTGGTAATCAATCCAATAACTGCCTGATGTGATAAATGGGTTTATCACGAGCTTCATAATAGATACGCATAATCATTTCACCTAAAAAACCCATCATGAGTAGCTGGACGCCTATCACAATTAATAAGATAGCCAGCAGCAATAATGGGCGATTGCCAATCTCATATGCCTGAAATCCGTTCCATCCACCAATAATCCCATGATATATTTTTATTCCAGCTAAACTTCCACCGATTATAAAACCGGAAAGACTACAAAATAAAGCCAGGGATCCAAAAAGTCTCATCGGGCTTGTGAAAAAGGTCAATAGGTAGGAGACTGTAATTAAATCTAGAACGACACGCGGAGTACGGGTAATCGAGCCATATTTTGATTTGCCTGATATTCTCGTGCGATCATTTACAGGAACTTCAGCTATCCTTACGCCGATTGCACTAGCTAGCTCTGGTAAAAAACGATGCAGTTGGCCATAAAGGCGGATATTTTTTACGATCTCCCGCTTAAACAACTTCAGCGAGCATCCACGGTCATGAATCACTACTTGGGTGCTTCGACTTATCACATAATTGGCAGCTTTGGATATTAGCCGGCGGATAAGAGATTCTTTACGATTAATTCTCCAACCCGTAACAAAATCATAATCCCCATCGCGCATTGCATTTAATAACTTTGGGATATCATTCGGATCATTTTGGCCATCCGCATCGAGCGTCAGAATTAATTCACCTTGGGCGGCATCAAATCCAGCCGCAAATGCAGCAGTCTGTCCAAAATTCCGGCGAAATTGAATGACTTTTACAGCCTTATTAGCGGAATGGATTGAAGACATTGTGCTAAAGCTGTCATCTGTACTGCCATCATCCACAAATATGATTTCGTAAGATATATCCAATTTGTGTAATACATCGGTCAGTTCTGAGTAAAGTGGAGATAGATTATTTTCCTCATTAAAAACCGGGATAATAATCGATATAGCTATTTGATTGTCCATGGCGATCTTTCCCTAATTTATATGGTTAATTATAATGACCTGACCAATAAGTATATTATATTCCCCAATGGTATAATTTCTGTATGCTAGTTAACGACGATCAGCTTTCCAAAAGGATATGCGGTCATGGAAGTTACTATAACCTCTATTGATCATTTTGATTTAGTCGTTATTAAAGGACGTATAGACAGTTATACTTCTCCGCAACTATCGGAAACTTTGCGTGAAATAACAAATCAGAATATATATAAGATCATTTTAGATTTAAGTGATGTAAGCTATGTATCCAGTGCAGGGCTTCGAGTATTTATCGATATTCAGAAAACCTGTAAAAAATTAAACCAGGGGGAAGTTTTATTGGTTAACATTCCACAACGGGTATACGAGACATTAGAGCTGGCGGGTTTTGTCCCTCTGTTTAAGTTCTATAGTAATGTCACTTCAGCCCTTGCCGCATTCTAATCATAAAAACATCGATAATAGTCAGTGGCATGAATTATTAAAATTTGCCGAGGTATTATCGACTCAATCTAGCTTAGAATCCCAACTCAGCTATGGTACACGTCTCCTGGAAAGTATCTTTTCTTGTGAATCCAAGATATGGTTGGTTGCAACATTTTCAGATCTGCTGATACCTGAAGGATTGCAGAATAATGCTACTCTTGTAGGCGATCCATCACCCTTAATGGAACATGCATATCGGAAAAGGCAGATTATTCCCAATCTTCGATCCGCTCCAGGTGAAATTGATATGTCTTCTGTGATAGCAATCCCTCTATTGCTTAAGGATGAGGTATTTGGAACCATTCAGCTAGATAGAAAAAACCAAGTTGGTTTTACAATTGAAGATGTCGAGCTGATTAATGGATTTGCTATTCAAATTTCAATTGCTTTAAATTATTTACGGCAGAAGACACTTAGCGATAAGCTCCAACATAATAATGACCAGCTCACCTGGATAACAGAAATCAGTCAGTCCATCTTATCAAATTTAGATAGGGATAATTTATTAAATAGTGCCATCTCACTTCTCCATCAGAAATTTGGTTTCTCTAGAGTGAACATCTTGATAGCGCGGGAAGATGATAAAAAAGAATTAACACAGCTCGGAATATCTGAAGAAGGGATAGAACCAAAGAAAACTTATTATTATGAGAATGAGAATGGACCAGTTAACTGGTGTATTTCACACATGGAACCCATCGTTATTAATGATTTAATTCTAAATAATGGGTATTCAGTATCCGATTCAGAAAAAAATATCCGATCCGAAATGGTGCTACCTCTGATACATGGCGATTTCTTCATTGGTGTACTAGATCTATCCAGTAAAACAGCGAATGCCTTCGAACCCCAAACGATAAAAATATTCGAGCTCTTAGCAGAAAATATCGCCGTAGCGATCAGAAATGCAAATTTGTATCGATCCGAGCACATGAGGCGGCTGATAGCTGATCGCCTCCATGATGTGGTTGGATCATTATCTGTGGATGTATCTCTGGATGATACATTACAAAGAATATTAGACGAGATGGAGCAATTTATACCATGGGATGCATCTGCCATATGGTTAATTGACACTTCAACAAATGAATCTGAGGCGGACCAATTTACTTCCTCACTTCGCCTGGTTGCAGCTCGGATTAAAGAAAAACCCGCTGCAGGGGATCAGACTCATTCAGAGGATAACATAGACATAATCGACCAATTTATCCAAACCACTAATGCAAATGATTTATTGTCAACTTATCCATGGATATCTGAGGTTATTAATACCGAAACTCCTGGATTACGAAATTTAAGCGCTAATCATGAGCCAATAGGAGCCGCTCTTGATTTCACGAGTGAATATTCTACCCTTGTAGCGCCATTGATAATTAATAACCATCCTGTGGGAATTATTGATTTAGTACATCACCTGCCGGATCAATATGACGGGGAATCTATAGCCTTGGCAAAGGCTTTTACAAATTTTGCATCTATTGCGATCGAAAATACCAGGTTATACACGGCTGCTCATGATCAAGCCTGGATCACTACAGTGCTGCTTCAAATGGCAGAAGCAACACAATCGATCACCAATTTAGATGAACTGCTCGAAACAGTTGTTGGTATGTTACCCAGTTTGATCGGTGTAGATGCATGTACGATTTTTCTATGGGACCAATCCATTGAGGCTTTTTTCTTTCGAGCCTCGAATGGTATTGATGACGAACAAAGAACTAGATTTGAGGCATGGGAAATTTATCCAGGATCTGTTATAGCGTTCGATAAGTTGAAGCAAAACAGAAGTCCAGTAATTTTAAATAGTGACACGATATCGAATGAAATAGCTGCCCAGGTGTTTCCAAACAACAATTTTCGAGAAGATCTTTTGATATTATTTCCGTTAATTACTCAAGACTGTTTATGTGGAACTATCTTACTCGACTTAACAAATTCAAGCCTGAATAATAATTCATCTCAAGAGGTTTGGGATGAGCAATATACATTAATCCAAGGTGCAGCCCATCAAGCCGCGATAGCCATAGAAAACCTCCAATTAGTCAAATCGCAAGATGAAGAGGCCTATATTTCGGTCGCATTGTTACAAGTCGCTCAAGCTATTGTTAGCCTTAATCAATTAAATGAGATATTGGGTTCGATCGTCCGAATTACACCCATTTTAGTCGGTGTAAAAAGGTGCATCATATATTTATGGGACCGGAAAGATCTGATATTTCGTCAATCTGAATATTTCGGCTTTTCCAAAAATGAATTAGCCCTCATTGGTCAGGAGATCAAAGCGAATGAATTTCCGTTCATCGAAACTATTAAACAAAAAGATCAAATAATCTACCATTCGCTCGTTTCGACAACATCACCTTTATCTTGGAACGAGATTGCACCAATTGAATATCACTTTATTGAAGGAAACACCCAAGATTCGGATGTAAATCTCTCAATTAAGAAGGATAATAGATCATTAAATAGCAGAGAACGTCTGCTCATAGGTTTTCCCCTATCCGTAAAGGGGGAGATTCTTGGTGTGATGCTGATTGAAGAGGAAGATCCAATAAAGGGATCCCCATCGCTTCATATTCGGGAAAAACGAATAGAGATTGTCAAAGGGATCACTCAACAAGCTGCAATTGCGATCAAGAACGAGCTTCTACAACAAGAAGCGGTAAAAAGCGAGAGGATGGAAAGAGAACTGCAGCTGGCCAGGGAGATACAAGCCACATTTCTTCCTGATAGATTACCAGAATTACCTGGTTGGGATATAGATGTACGGTGGCAACCTGCTCGGCAAGTTGGAGGAGATTTTTACGACTTCCTTATCCTTGATGAAAATCGAATGGGTTTTGTTATTGCAGATGTTGCAGATAAGGGCATGCCTGCTGCTCTATTTATGACTTTGATCAGAACCCTAATCAGAGCAGCTGCAAAGGAAAAATCATCACCGGCTGCTGTTCTCAAACAGGTGAATGAACTGTTGATTCCGGATTCAAAGCATGGAATGTTTGTGACGGTATTTTATGGGATATTCTTCCTGAATTCCGGAAGGGTTGTATATGCTAATGCGGGGCACAATCCACCAATTGTCAAGCTGAACAATCGGGATGACCTGATCCAGCTTACTCGAACCAGTATTGCATTAGGTTTATTTGCCGATATAGAAATTGAGGAGCGAGAATTATCCCTGAATTCTGGGGATTGGCTGTTGTTATACACAGATGGAATTACTGAAGCTTTCTCCCTACAGGGTGAGATGTTCGGTACGCAGCGATTATTTGATCTATTATCGGAACACAAGTTTAAATCTTCTAAGGGATTGCTAGATTTGATTGAAGGAACAGTAAATGAATTTATCATAGGAACAGATTTATCCGATGATATGACGTTGGCAGCAATATGTAGTAAGCTTTCATAAGTGGGATCTACAAGTAATTAAAGAGGATCGTGCACATACGGCGATAAACGTTATGTGCATGATCCTCTTTCAATTTTAAATACAGTAATTTGCTAATTTAAGGCGTTGAGTTATTCCAGAACCAATTATAAGCAAAGTATCCACTGGTTGGACTTTGTAATCGAATAGCAATTTGAGTAGAACCAGCTAATGATGCCGGAATATCATAAGTCACAGATAATGAGCCTCCAGCACCAGAGTTTGTGCTTCCCACATTTATCCCACCAATACCGCGAGTGCCGAATTTTCCCATCAAAACTGTAAAGGTGTCATTTGCTGGGAAGTTTACTCCCTTGATCGTGACCGTATCGTCTTTAACCACTGCAGTAATGGAAAATGTTGGAAAACCAGTGTACCCCGGGGGAACCGGAGTTGTAGTTGGAGTAGGCTGTGTGATCGGGGTAGCTGTGGCAGTATTGTTGAAGAACCAGTTATATGCGAAGAAACCTGTGGTTGGGCTTTGTAAACGAATAGCAATTCTATCTAAGCCAGTCATTTCTTTAGGGATGTTGTAGGTTACCTCAAATGATCCACCTGTGCCAGAATTTGTGCTCCCAGCAACTACCCCCCCAATCCCCAATGTTCCAAATTTTCCCATCGTCACAGTATAGGTATCATTCGGAGGGAAATTATGGGTAAGTATCGTTACAGATTGGTCTTCAATCACTGATTTAATCGAAAAAGTCGGGAAACCACTATAGCCAGGGATGGGAGTCGTTATTGGAGAAGCTGTTGGGTTATTCCAGAACCAGTTGTAAGCAAAATAACCACTGGTCGGACTTTGTAATCGAATAGCAATTCTCTCATAGCCTGCCATGGTTGATGGTATGGAATAAGTCGCTTTAAAGGATCCACCACTCCCCGAATCTGTAAAGCCAACAACTACTCCATCGATTCCCTTTGAACCATATGCACCCATCGTGACCCGAAAGGTATCATTAGCGGGGAAATTGAACACCTGGATGGATACAGTTTGATCTTTTACTACCTCCAGGATATTAAAATATGGGTGTAATGATGATGATGTAGACGCAGATACCGGTAAAACCAACCCAAATAGAGCAATTATTGTAATTAAGATTGAAATAACGTGTTTCATAGGTTATCTCCTTTCCTCTTATCCCTATAACAACCTATTTTGTATTATTATTGTTCGTAGACTTATTATAATATTTTTTATGACTAATTATATTTAATATATTATTAGATATATACTTCATGAACAATTTCATATTGAGTCAAGTAAATAATCCCTTATCAACTGAAACATAAGCATGATCAAACGGACATTATTTTTTTTCATTGCAATATTACTAATTGGATGCCAATCTGTTCAGTGGAAATTGGACAAGAATGGATTATTCGATTGGAAATATGCAGATCTGAGATTACTAGATCCTATCGATGCAATAGAACCAGACCATGACTTGATAGCTCTTTACTCACGGATTAATGGTCAATCATTCCAGATCCGAATTGATTTTCTAGATCAACATTCTTCATCTACAATAGATATCTATCTAGCCTTAGATACCAATCCAGGAGGACTGACCCAAATAGCGGTCGAGAAAAATGATACCGTGCCTGTTGAAATCGCATGGGATTATTTGATAAAAATTCCTTCCTCAGGGAATGTTGTAACCTTGGATGATCAATTATTGCCAGTTTATGGATTAGCACTATTGGTTGTGCGTGATATCACCCAGGATAGGATCGTGGTTAGTTTTAATAAGAACATCCTTCCAATTTCTCTAGGCAGGACAAAATTGCAGGTAATCATTACTCCTTCAAATCAGAATGTAGTTGCTGATAAAAGTGATCCATTCCCCATAGATAACCCCTCCCCTTCAAGAGCGAAGGTAATTTTCGCGTTTTGGAATACTTTTTCTGCAAATACACCAGCTCAATCTCTTCGTTCTTGGGCAGGCGCACATGCAGGACCGATGAGCAGTCGACATGGTTTGAAGTATTTACTTGACGCCTCTGCTCGAGCTAAATCTACGGTGATTTTGTTTGACCTTTTGACCCCAGATATCGTATCTGGGCTGGATTATCTGAATGTATTACCGCAACTCCGAAAATTAGTTGATCAAGGAATACTGGTATTACCCTCTGTAGGAAAAATAACGCAATCCGATATGAATGGCGATTTTATAAGCACGTATTTTGATAATATTGCAACAAATAATTTGGATATTAATAAAATTTGGAATATAAGAAGTAATATAGGAACCAAATCGTTAAGCAGAAAATCAGATTTTTTTGTGTTAATGAATAATTATATATTTGATATATATGAAAATGTATTTATTGGTGAATATGACTATGCGCAATTTTTTAAAAAAAGTAATACTTGTCCGCTACCGTCATATAGATCAAATATACATGTAAATACTCCTGGTTTATCTTTAGAATGCAAGAAATTTTTATTGTCTTCTGCGATGACGGCACCCACTACTCCACTGATATTAGGGGGTGATTTTTCAAATTCGGTTCTCGGCGATCCAAGTGTTAGCGCAGAGGTATTTAGTTACATTAATGAGCATCCATGGATACAGGAATTATCAATTTACGATCTGATGACAGCGACCGATTTTGTCACTAGTAGTCCCCCACCCTATTCTATTGACCAATCTACCACAGGCGAACACTCGCAACAACCCAACTCGATTCAAAAATCGGTTCCATATTCAGTACAAGCAAAGATTTACGAATCACTTTTGCAATCCCCTAAGAACCAAATAACTGATCTGGCCTGGCAGGTATATAACTCACTGACGCAACCAGCATCATCAGACTTATTGTCTTTACGCACCAATTACTTGGGGCAAATTGGCCAACTTCTCACGGCTGCTGAGTGGGTAGAAAAGCCTACGTATAATGCGACTTGTGATCTCGATCTTGATTATGATGGTAAGAATGAGTGTATTCTTGCGAATAATAGTATTTTTGCAATTGTGGAGCCAGAGGGAGGCTACATTCCATTTGTATTTTCATTGGATGCACGCGGAATGCATCAAATTATCGGTCCAACCTGGGAATTCATTGTTGGGATAAGCGACCTTTCTACTTGGCAATTATCTCTTGGAGTGCGGAGCGATTCGGAACAAATTCTTGGTGCATTTTCTGATTCGTTTCATGATTGGAATAATTACAATTTTATTTTTATGAATAATATATTAAATATGAGGAGTGAGGATTTGGCTATGCGCAAAACAGTTTCAATTTTACCCAATAGCCTACATATTGAGATTCGCGTTCTCGATAAATCACCAACTGATGTATACATTCCGCTGGTAGTTGATCCATGGATTAGGTATACAACACCCGGCTGGGGAGATTTCTATATCAGTAAAAAATCTCCCTTAGAATTCCAATGGGGAATAAATTCTGGAGAAACTGTGGTTATTAGGTCTACGAATCAAATTACTGGTTTCTCATTCAACACCACCCACTCAGCATTGTCGTATTCAGAAGATCCTAATTTTGATTATTCACGTGGTCATTATTTGCCGTTTCCAATGGCGCTCACACAAATCAGCACAACTGATAATTATTCAGTAGATATCATCATAAACCCCTGATAGAACTGACTTCACTTGTCAGACAATCATCTCCACTTGACGTTGATATAATTGTATAGTAAACTACCGCACGCAAGGTCCCGTGGTGTAGCGGCCTAACATGCGGCCCTGTCAAGGCCGAGATCGAGGGTTCGAATCCCTTCGGGACCGCACGAAAATTATGTTAAATAAACCTGGAGCAGAATACATGTCTCCAGGCTTTATTTTTTTTCTCCTCAATTCTGTAATTATACGATTTATTCTTTTGAGTATACTTGTGGTTTGAGCTCTGCGATATACGGCAAAGTCCGGTAATGATCTGCATAATCCAGCCCATATCCAACCACCCAGGCATTTGGTATCTCGAATCCCAGGTAATTTATTGGAACATCTAAACTATCCCGGTTTTTTCGAAGTAAAACACAGGTCTTTAAAGATGCAGGATTATGCCATTGTAATACCTGATATAAATACTTTAACGTCTTTCCACTATCTGAGATATCTTCAACGATGATCGCATGTTGACCATCAATCGGCTCGCGCAAATCCATGATCAACCTTACCGCTCCAGTCATTGCGGTTTTGCCATAACTTGATACTGCCATAAAATCAACTATATGTGGAATTTTAAGTTGCCTGCTTAAATCTGCTAAAAAAATAAATGCGCCTTTTAAAATACCAATTAAATATATCTGTTCGACACCTGAATAATCGCTGGATATTTGATCCGCTAATTCCTTCACTCTAATTTTAATTTGCTCAGCAGTTACCAAAACTTTCTCTAGGTTTGCCTCAATGTTATACATACCAATCTCCCATCAAACAAGTTACATCAATTATAATCACATCCAATTATCTTCGCCCCAGGAATAAATCATGAATCCAAATCCAATTCTCAAAAAGCTTGGTTTTTCAAATAACGATCGTCTAGTAATCATCCATACAGACGATATTGGAATGTGCCATGCATCAATCCAAGCATATTCTGAAATGGTGGATTACGGCTTAATTTCATCCGGAGCAACGATGGTTCCATGCTCCTGGTTTCCACAAGTCGTAGCATTTTGTCAGCAACACCCTAAAGTTGATATGGGTGTTCATCTTACTTTAACCAGCGAATGGGATAATTATCGGTGGTCACCTATATCTACTCGAGACATTAGGTCAGGTATGATTGATGCTGAAGGTTATTTCTATCGGCACTCTGAAGAAACTCAATTGAACGGAAATCCAGATGCGATTCAGACCGAACTTCAATCTCAGCTTGAACGAGCAATTTCTGCAGGTATCGAAGTGACTCATCTAGATACACACATGAACACAGTGGCCCATCCGAAATTCGTAAATGGTTATTTACAACTAGCAATTCAACACAAGTTACCATTTTTATTTCCTAGACAAGATGAAGCAGGATTTAGAAAATTAGGATTGAACTCAGAGATTGCCTCCATCGCTGCCAGCTTGGTTAATCGTCTGGAGGAACAAGGGATACCATTGGTCGATCATGCTGCAGGTTTGGATTTAGACAAACCGTTAGGTCGTTTAGAGCAAGCCAAACAGGCAATGAGTGATTTGCCAGGTGGAATAACGCATTTTATTATCCATCCATCCATAGAAACCTCTGAACTAAAAGCAATAGCACCTGATTGGCAAAGTCGAGTTGCTGACTATAAAACTTTCATGGATGAAAAATTACGACAGCATATCGAGGATATTGGTGTACAAATAATCGGTTATAAAACCCTCAAAGAATTGTAATAACATTGAGTAAATATCCCCAAATAAGGAACGATTTTAATGAAACTATCCATCAACATAATTAAGTCAATCTTATTGACAGTTTTTACTGTGTCACTACTTACATCTTGTAGTAAATCAACGAACTCTACTGGTTTGCACTCAATAGTGTTTACTTCAAACATGAATGATAACTGGGATATCTATACTATCTTGAATGATGGAAGTAACCTAAAAAGAATAACAAATGACCAAGCGATCGATGCCAACCCAGTTTGGTCACCTGATGGGTCAAAGATTGCTTTTCAATCCGATCGTACTGGAAACCCGGATATTTACGTTATGAATGAAGATGGCACAAATCCTGTGAATATCACCAACGACCCATCCAATGATATGATGCCAGCCTGGTCACCCAATGGGAAGCTCATCGCATGCCAATCTGACCGGAATGGTAATTTTGATATCTATACAATGGATACAAACGGCAAAAACATAACGAAAATTACCGAAAGTGGTGCTGAGGACACAAATCCTTCATGGTCACCTGATAGTAAGAAAATTGTTTTCCAATCCAGGCGCGATGGTAATGATAGAATTTATAGCATGAACGCAGACGGAACGGATGTGACGGCTGTTACATCCGGACCTTATATTTCTGAGACTCCATCATGGTCACCGATAGGAAACAAAATTGCCTTCGCCTACTCTGGAGATGGAAATTTTGAAATATATACGATTAATAATGACGGCACCGGAATGTTACGCTTAACGAATACAAACGATGGAGAGGGAACACCTTCCTGGTCACGGGATGGTAAGTTGATCCTTTTTAATAGCTCAAGGGATGGAAATTGGCAGATATATACTATGAATTCGGACGGCTCCAATCAGAAAAGGCTGACGAATGATTCAGCATCTGATGGGGAACCGAACTGGGGTCCGTAACGATATCCGAATATGGACATCCGGAAGATAATTTACGTATTACGGGCTATAGGCATTAGCGGCATTGTTCGCACATTATTATATGGATTTGCTCGCGATAGAGTTGATAAGAAATACTCCAATCGATTTTCTTCTATAAAAAGACAAGCTCCGGGTGAACTACAATCTGAAAATTCAATCAAAGGAGGAATAAAGCTAAAGTTTGAGCACTCTAGTGTTAATCTGATTTTCTTATCCCATAATCTAATCCAAATATCCTGGGAACCAGGAAAATTACCGTTCCCATATTCAATAGCTAAATCTGATTGGGAAACTCAACATCCTCTATCTATAAGCGGTATCTTGAGCCATTCATTAATTTGGGGGGATTTTAATGTAACAATTGATCATTCGGGTGGTATTTGTTTTCAGGACTTCAAGGGAAATATACTGAGAAGGGATAATCCCCCAATTCGAGAAGGAGACCAGTGGAGTTTATCCTCAATCCTTACACCTGAAGAACATATTTATGGTCTGGGAGAACGTGCAAGTTCGTTTAATCTCCGTCCAGGAAATTATTGTTCCTGGAATACAGACCCTGCAGGCAGTTATACCCATGGAAACGATCCATTATATATTGGAACACCCATTTATTTAAGTCTCTCTAATGCCGGATGTTACTTGGTATTTTTTGAGAATTCGTTTAAATCATACTTCCAAATAGATGATAGGTTTAACGCATCTTTTGCGGGTGGGATGCTCAGGTACTACTTAATCTTTGGCTCGGTTGAAAAGATTTTTAAACAACTAACAGAATTAGTCGGACGACCATGCATGCCCCCACGTTGGGTATTGGGGTATCATCAGAGTCGTTGGGGATATCGAACTGAATCCGATATTCGAGAATTGGTCAAAGGTTTTGAGGAGCACGGTTTACCATTGAATGCGATCCATCTAGATATTGATTACATGGATGGATTTAGGGTGTTTACGATTAATTCAAGTCGCTTTCCTGAGATGCAGAAATTAGCAAGTGATTTGGAAAACAAAGGGATTAAACTCGTTGCCAGTATTAACCCAGCAGTGAAACGTGACCGAAAGTATGAGGTTTATAACGAAGGGTTATCGAAGGATGTATTTTGTAAGCTGCCGAATGGGAAAATTCTGAGCGGTGTATCGTGGCCTGGTTGGTCAATATTTCCTGATTTTACAAAACCCGAAGCTCGAAAGTGGTGGAAAGATCAATATCAGTTACTATTAAGAGTAGGGATTTCAGGGATATGGCACGATATGAATGAGCCTGCTTCCTTCGCTGCTTGGGGTGATAAATCATTTCCAATAACAACCTCGCATTTTATGGATGGCCAAGGTGGAGATCATCTTGAAGCTCATAATCTATACGGGTTATTAATGAACCAGGCGGGGTATGAATCGTTACAGGAATTTTCACCTAATAAAAGACCTTGGATATTTTCACGAGCTGGGTGGGCAGGACTGCAGAGATATGCCTGGAATTGGACCGGTGATGTTGAAACTTCTTGGGAATCCTTAAAACAGAACATTCCAACTATTTTGGGCTTAAGCCTATCTGGTCACGCTTTCTCGGGTGTGGATATCGGAGGTTTCAGTGGCAGTCCGAGTGCAGAGTTATTTTTGCGTTGGTTTCAAATGGCGACTTTTCTACCATTATTTCGCACCCATTCTGCTATTGGTACCAAACCCAGGGAGCCATGGGCGTATGGAGAGCCTACCACAAGTATCATTCGCAATTTCCTTGAACTACGCTATGAGCTTTTACCGTATTTGTATACTTTAGTTTGGGAAACAACACATACAGGAATTTCTCCTACACGCCCAATATTCTGGGAAAACCCAGAAGATAGAGATCTATGGGATGTTGAGGATGAGTTTCTTCTTGGTAAGGCGATATTGATTGCTCCAATTCTTCATGAAAAAGAACACAAGCGTCGGATAACCCTCCCCCTAGGAAATTGGTATTCTTACTGGGATGACCAACTGTACGTTGGCCCTTCTCAATTTGAGCTGCCTGTAACTTTAGAAACGATTCCACTATTTATCAAGGGAGGTTCTTTATTACCGATGGAAAAAGATAAAAATATTTGTATAAATGTATACCCGGATATCGAGAACTCTAACTCAAATCATATCTATTTTGATGATGGCGACGGCTATGGCTCGTGGCGAGTGGATAATTTTTATTCAAGCACCAAACAGAATTCAATGGAAATTTCCTGGGATCATGAGGGAGAATTCCCATTTCCGTATTCATTTGTAACTTTTGAAATTCATGGAAAGCAGCTAATCAATGCGGTTGTCGATGGAAATACTCATCTGACCCATGGTAATACACTAATTACCCCCATTTTTAAAAACCTGAATCTCAATTTTGAATAATAATTAGCTCAGCTTTTGGATAAGGAAACCTTTTAAATAAGCTCCTTCAGGAAAATTTAGTGCTACCGGATGGTCGAGAGCCTGGTGTAAACGTTTTAGAATTATCGCATTAACCCCAGCATCAAGTGCAGCAGCAGCAACAATCTTTTGAAACAAGTCTTCGCTCACTCCTCCGGAGCACGAAAAGGTCAATAAAAATCCACCTATATTCAATATTTTAAAGGCGAGCAGATTGATATCCTTGTACCCTCTTGCTGCACGTTCCGCTTGTGAAGCGGTTGGAGCGAATTTTGGAGGATCTAATATTACCAAATCAAAATATACTCCCTTATCTCGCAATGTCCTTAAATATTTAAAAACATCCTGCTCAATTAATTCGACTTGATCCAAATGTAGATTGTTTATCGAGATATTCTTATGCGCATTATTCAGCGCATCTGACGAAGATTCAACCAAAGTTACACTTTTCGCGCCTCCCTCTAAAGCATTAACCGCAAATCCACCAGTATACGAAAAACAATCCAAGACTCTTTTATCTCTGGATATCTTCCTGACTAAAAATCGATTATCTCTCTGGTCAAGATAGAATCCAGTCTTATGACCATTAACGATATCGACCAAGTGATTAATGCCGTTTTCGGAAATCATTACCGGATTTTCGAGGTTATTGCCAAATATGAGACCAGTAGTCGATGGCAGCCCTTCTAGTAACCTCACATCAACGTCAGAACGATCGTACAACACCTTAGCAGATGTCGTGCGTTCTATGATGTCAACAATATTTTTCCTCCAAAATTCAATCCCCGCTGTAAGGAATTGAACTACAAACACATCTTCATATTTGTCAAGGATCAATCCCGGTAAACCATCAGACTCCCCATGCACTATACGCATAGCATTCGATGGGATTAAGTCGCTCATTTTATGACGCAATTCGATCGCACGCCTCAACCGTTCTTCGAATAGTTGCGGATTAACTTGTTCTGATTGATCAAACGTCCAGACACGTCCTACGATATTCGAATTGGCATTATATGCGGCTCTGGCTAAAAATTCCCCCGTTGAGGAGATAACATCTACTGTTTCACCAATTTTCGGAGTACCTTGCACAGTGTTGATAGCACCTGAAAAGATCCACGGATGACGACGTAGAAGTGATTTCTCACGCCCATGTTTTAGGATTATTTCAGACATAATCTACAAAAATATTCCTACGATTATGCATCATTTTACATACATATCTTGAATCACTAAATTACTTTCCCAGTAATTTATTAAATTCATCTACATCAATTATTCTTACATCAAGTTGTTTAGCTTTATCCAACTTGGATCCAGGTTGTTCCCCCACCAATAAAAAGCTTGTATTCTTACTAACAGAATCAGTTACTTTTCCACCATATTGCTGGATAATCACTTTCAATTCATCGCGTGTATACCCAGTTAAAGTACCTGTAATAACAAACACCTGATCGGTAAATCTCATCTGGGTTCTCGCCTGTGTAGGCAGCGATTTTTCTGAAGGCCATACACCAACATGTTTTAATTTTTCCAACAGCCTTTTATTTGTCTCCCTGGTAAACCAATCCACAATCGCCAGAGCAATATTTGGCCCAATGCCTTCAATATTCTGTAAATCATCGATAGTTGCAAGTGATAACTTATAAAGATCTTCAAAATTGTGCGATAGTTCAATTGCCATAACTTCTCCAATCCCCCGGATTCCTAGAGCATTTATTAAACGGCTCAAAGGCCGGCTTTTCGAAGCCTCAATCGAACTTAATAGATTATCTGCTTTTTTATCGGCAAATCCTTCCAATGTCAGCAGCTTTTCTTTAGATAATAAGTAAATATCAGCCACATCACCTACTAACTGGCTAACAACTAGCTGTTCGACGATCTTAATCCCCAATCCAACGATATCCATCGCTCCGCGGGAAGCAAAATGCTCCAGATTGCGGATCAATTGAGCAGGGCAGGCAGTATTCACACAAAACCAGGCTACTTCACCTTCAAAATGCTCTACCGGTTGTCCACATGTTGGACAAACCAGAGGCGGCGTAAATATTTTCTCCGTCCCTGTCCGTATATCTTGAATGGGTCCTATCACATAAGGGATGACATCTCCGGCGCGTTTAATTGCCACCCTGTCACCTATGCGGATATCTTTATCCTTGATGTAATCAAAATTATGCAACGTAGCCTGCTTGACGATCACTCCGCCAACTTCGACGGGATCCAATATTGCGAAGGGTGTCAGAACCCCTGTACGTCCCACGTTCACACCGATATCCAATAATTTGGTAGTAACTTCCCTCGCAGGGAATTTATACGCTATTGCACCCCTAGGATCTTTACCGACTACCCCGAGTTCTTCTGCAAGTGTCAAGTTGTTGATTTTAATAACCGCCCCATCAGCTTCATAGGCCAGATTATCACGTTTTTCCCAAATTTGATTATACGCATTAATCGCTTCATTTATATCGTTACAAAAATGTGCTTCAGGGACAGGAAAACCGAGAGAAGATAAATACTGTAAACGATCGTTCTGAGTTGTAGGTAATTTCCCGTTTCCATTTACAATTGCATAAATCAAGATAGTCAGGGGACGAGTGGCAGTGAGCCCAGGATCTAGTTGACGTAGTGATCCTGCAGCGGTATTCCTTGGATTTTGATACGTGCTTTCACCAGCTTCCTCTAAACGTTTATTTAGCTTTTCAAATTCCTTCAAAGTAATAAAGGCTTCTCCTCGTACTACGAATTCAGATGGTGGAGTGGGACCTTTCGCTTCAACGGGAATCTTCAACGGCAATGAGCGAACAGTCTTCAAATTCGCAGTGATATCTTCACCAATTATTCCATCTCCGCGAGTGGCTCCTTGTATAAAAATTCCATCATGGTAATGAAGGACTACGGTTAGCCCATCGATCTTAGGTTCCACAACAAAGCCAGTGGATTTTACGCGCGAATCTATTTTGCTAACCCTCTCATACCATGCTTTAACATCATCCTCATCGAAAGCGTTTGCCAAACTTAGGATAGGTGCAGGGTGCTGTACCTTGGTAAATTTCTCCAATGGAGCTGCCCCAGCTCTCTGTGATGGTGAATCAGATGTGATCCAATCTGGGTGAGCAGACTCAATCACACGCAATTCGCTAATTAATCGATCATATTCATAGTCACTGATGACGGGTGAATCTAATACATGGTAACGATAATTATGGTAATTTATTTCACGCTTGAGTTGTTCAAGGCGGTTCTGTAATCCCTGCAGTGTCTTATTATTGTCCATATTGTTTATCTTACTCATCTCACAAGGTTTATTTCCACCTGATATTGCTGGAATTATATCAACAATGTCCTCATTAAATATTTCAGAATTTAGACCAGCGAGTTTGATCTTGATGAGATATAACAGCAAATTAAATTGTAGAGAAATATCCAATTATAGAAGCAACTCCGCCAGGTAACTGCCTGGCGGACGTTTAACTTTTAGTTGACAAATAATTCATTCGAATAAGTTTTTAAAAATTGGTAAGAATGTTATTCTCGATTACCAATTGAATAATCCATCCAAATCTTCTTCCGATACATCAAATATAACATTATGAGGGGGCAATGGCTCACGTGTCATCCATTCTGGTAAACGGTCAGCAGCATTAGTGAAACCAGCACGCCGGTTAAATTCACGTTCTAATTTCAATGATTCCCGACCTAATACCTGCAAAATATCATCATTTATGTTCCAATCATAGCGTGAGTTTAATAAATCTCGAATCGTTTCCGGAGCTGCTGAAAAACCGAAACCAGCAAAAATGCAAGCTCCAAGAGTATCATAACCTGCCATATTAATTTGTGTTGTACGTGATAAAGCAGCCTGACCATTGGGGTCAAGGTGATTGATTTTGGCTCGTATTGTTAATCCACTCGTGTGGTCCGCGCCTTGGGGTGAGGTGGCATAAGTAACACCAGTTCCTTTGATAGCTCTCGGCTCGTAGGATGACATCGCCTGTCCCTTAACAGCTGGTACCTGCTCAACTCCTAATACCTTGCCAATCAGAGTGGCACCACTTCCCAATAATCTTCCCAAAGGAGTATTTTGCTTAATTTCATTAATCAATTCTACTGCTCGCTTGCCATCACCAAATTGCATTAATCCAGCTCGAGCAGCCACTCCAAGAGCAGCCCCAATCTCGATCGAATCCAAACCCAAATCGTTGACCATCCAATTAATTTTTGCGATTGTGTCCAGGTCGCCAATTCCCAAGTTTGAGCCCATCAGTCCGATTGTTTCATATTCCAAGGGAGAAACAATCGATTTCCCTGAAGAATCCGCATAGTTATTTGAGCAGCGAATAGTACATCCTGGCATACACGCATGGGTCGGCTCACCATCTCCACCCCTCGCCAAGATCACATCACGCATATATTCCCCGCTGATCGTTTCTACTTCTTCGAATTGTCCAACAGAAAAATTACGGGTTGGTAAAGCTCCAAAAGTATGGCACATTCTACTCATTGCAGCGGTTCCATAATCACGGTAGACTGCGGTCTGTGGGTGATCCATCAAAGCTTTCGTGTACGCTTTTTGGGCTTGGCGATATTCCTCTGGATGGGCAATCGGAGGTTTTTGCCCTTCAGTAGAATCGATTACAATGGCTTTGATCCGTTTCGATCCCATCACTGCACCCAATCCACCACGAGCAGCGATCCGGGATGGTAGGTTATCTTTGTCAAAATTTTGAATCCCAGCTGAAGATAGCTGCATTTCACCGCCCTGCCCAATAATTGCTACAGCAATTTTATTCCCATACTTTTCCATTAATTTAAATGCACAATCAAATACGCCATGTCCAACTAGCCCATCTGCACTATCAAATTTAATCCCATTATTAGTAATATATAAAACTGACCAATTATTATCAATTGGTTTATCTTCAATGATTAATGCCTTTATTCCTAAAAACATTAGATGCAAACCGGTCGTGCCACCTGCATTAGCTTCCTTAACACCCCCGGTTAATGGGCTTTTTCCTCCAACTGAAATTCTGTCACAACATGATAACATATGACCAACCAATAGCCCAGGAGCAAAAATCAATTTATTTAATGATCCCAGAGGTTCGCATGTTGCTAAAACTTCATCCAGTAAGATCCTTGCGATTAACCCACGCCCTCCTAATCGTTCCCAGGTTTGCGGTTCTAGCTCGCGAGTAACATCTTTTGTTCTGGAGTTTACTCGCCAAACCTTTAAGTCATAAGTATTCGAGCTGTGCTCTTCCATCAAAATCTCCTTAATTAATCTATCAATAAACTATTTATAGCATTACGGAATACCTTAGTGTGGTAATCGACGTCACCTTCAGTCGTATCCGGAGCAATTAACACCATATTATGGAAAGGCGTCATTAAAACACCCCGATTAAGTGAAAAAAGATGCATATAACGATCTAATTCACTATCCGTCGCAGCAAATGCTTCTCCACCATTCTTTGGAGGCGTCTCCCTGAACCAGTACTCGCTCCTACAGCCTAATCGCTTGACAATCCATGGTAATCCCAAATCACTAATAACAGATTCTACTCCTTGTGTAAACCGTATTGAAAGATCAATCGCTTTTTTATATGCAGACTCTGTTAAAACATGTTCAAGTGTTGCACGCATAGCAGCAATCGAAAGAGCATTTCCAGCCAGTGTTCCACCAATTCCACCAACATCCGAATCTTCGAGATTCAATCGGGCAAAAAATTTTTCTGCGACTTCATGAGAATAACCATAGATAGCTGCAGGCACGCCTCCTGCTAGTGGCTTTCCCAATGTAAACATATCCGGTTTTAATCCATACTCGCCCGTATAGCCTCTCGGTCCAGTGCAAATCGTATGGGTTTCATCAATGATGAGTAATGTCCCAGTTTTTCGTGTAATTTGCCTGAGGGTATCATGATATCCTGGCTCAGGATGAATAATCCCAATATTCGTCATGACTGGTTCTGCGAGGACACAGGCTACATCACCGGGTGATAATGCAGCTTCTAAAGCATCGATATCATTAAATTCGATTACCTTGGTGGTTTCAGTGGGATTTACCGGTGGTCCAAGATTACCCCTTCTTGGTCCAGGGCCATCATGATTTATTGATATAAAAGTTTCATCAACTGTTCCATGGTAGCAATAATTGAATACAAGTACGTATTTTCGTTGAGTAATTTCTCTTGCCATCCTGATGGCAAAGCGGTTTGCATCTGTCGCCGTTAGAGTAAACTGCCAATAAGGAAGTCCAAAGCGTCTTTGTAGCTCTTCCCCAACCCAAATAACATCTTCAGTGGGGAGCATATATGTAATACCTTTTTTTGCTTGCTCAGAGATCGCTACAACGGTTTTATCTGGAGCGTGCCCGGTCATTGCCCCTGTGTCACCCAAACAGAAATCGATATATTCATGACCATCAACATCCATAAAGTGGGCACCTTTTCCTTCCTTGACAAATATTGGAAAAGTACCTGCCCACCGTATCATCCACAGCATGGGAACACCGCCCTGCAAGCATTTTCGGGCGCGTTGATACAATTCGTACGATTTTGGGTGTTCCTTATGGAAACGCACCTCTTCTACACCAAGCCGCTTTTCAAGGCGTTTGCGATCGATAGTAACCATATTATCACCTTGTTATATAGAAGTAATTATTTAACCACTGATTTGAGAGAATCGTTAAATATTTCGATAGCTTCATCAATCTGTTTCTCGGTGACAATAAGAGGGGGGATCCATCGAATGACGTTATCGTTTGTACCACATGTTAGAAGCATTAGCTTTTTTTCGAAGCATGCTTGAATAACAGCCTTCGTTGTAGTTTTATCTGGCTTTCTATCCGATGTTCTAAACTCGACGCCGACCATCAATCCTAGTCCGCGGACATCACCAATCACAGGGTAATCTAGCTGGATACGACGCAGGTGATTAAGTAATTGAGTCCCTCGTATTTGCGCGTTTTCAATCATCCTTTCATCTCGCATAACCTTAATCGTTGCCACACCTGCAGCACAAGCCACAGCATTTCCTCCAAATGTGCCACCATGAGTTCCAGTTTGCCACTTCTGCATCAATTCAAGTCGGCTAAATACTCCAGATAATGGTAAACCAGATGCGATTCCCTTTGCAACAGTCATAATGTCTGGTGTGACGTTGAAATGCTCCTGGGCAAACCACTTTCCAGTTCGTCCAAAACCGGATTGGATTTCGTCAATAATTAATAATATCCCGTATTTATCGCATATTTCACGGAGGCTGTTCAAAAAGCCAGTAGGAGGTACGACATAACCACCTTCGCCCAGGACTGGTTCAATCAAAATGGCAGCGGTTTCCTGTGGAGCAGTTTGTGATAAAAACAAGAAATCCAATTCGTCGAGACACCATTGTGATGTCTGTTCATCACTCCAACCATACCGATAACTATAAGGATATGGCGCAACGAAAACCCCGGCCATCAAAGGTTGATATCCAGTCCGATAGATCGTTTTTGAAGTCGTCAGCGACATCGTTCCTACTGTCCGTCCATGAAAGCTTCCTTGGAAAACGATAATATTGGTTCGTCCAGTTGCGTGACGGGCAAGTTTAATCGCACCCTCAACTGCTTCAGCCCCAGAATTAGTGAAGAAAAATCCATCGATGGCAGGATTCACTACAGTTTTAAGTTCACTTACTAATTCGACCATGGGTTTATGGAATACGATATTTGCCTGCCCATGAATTAAAAGGCCTGCTTGTTTTTGGATCGCTTCAACAACGCGTGGATGGCAGTGACCAGTATTTGTCACCCCAATTCCACAGGTAAAATCCAGATATTTATTACCTTGGGTATCATAGATATAACTTCCCAATGCATGATCTGCTTCAATCGAAAATATTCTCGACCACACAGGCGATAATTGTTGTTTTAAGTCTGTATTGTTAGCCATGATTCCCTATTCCCTCTCAAATTCACATTTCTTTTATACCATACGGAAAACCATATTCTGTCATTTTATTCATAAATGGGATTGGATCAAATGCTTCTGGACCCAATACTCCTGCTCCATTCCAAATTCCATCCTTTATGAGCTCCCAGCCGATAACAACATTGAAAGCTGTTTGGGCTACAACCGCCTGGCATCCCCACGTTTTCATACATTCATCATTATCAGATACTTGATAGAGATAAACCTGTCGAGGTTTTCCATCCTTTATGCCTTTCACCCAGGTTCCGGCACAAGTTTTTCCGGACATCTGATCCCCTAAATGCGCTGGATCAGGCAAACAAGCTGCAACAACATCCCTGGGTGCAACCATCACATCTTTCACTTTGATCGGCTCTTTGTTATCCAGACCAATCATATGGAGCGTCTTTAATACAGTGATAAATTTATCTCCTAAACCATATTTAAATGTCACACGTTTACTTTTTACCCATCTTGGAACAAGTAAGACTTCCTCGTGCTCAACGTTGACTACCTCAACATTCCCAATTCCCCCAGGAAAATCAAATATCTCAGGTTCCGAAAACGGTAGTGTCGTGAACCATCCCTTATCTTTTTCCCAAATTACTGGAGGATTTAAGCATTCTTCGATAGTCGTCCATATCGAGAAATTCGGGGCAAATTCATAACCGCGCACTTCGATATTCGCTCCGTCGCGAATCCCAATCTCTTCGATTTCATCAAATAGATAATCTTGGGAATAACGTGCAAAAACATCTGCCATTCCAGGCTCAACACCCATGCCCACTAAAGCCAACAATCCTTTCTGCTCCCATTTCTCCGAACGTTCAAATTGATAATCACCAAGTTTTATTCCGCACTGATTAAACGGGTCGGTTGGATGTGGTTTTGATAAGGTCATTGCCATATCCATATAATTACATCCATAATTGAATGCTGCTTCAAAAATGGATTCATTGAAAATCGGATCGCAGGCGTTCATTATTAAATCGATTTTGTGCTTATTCGCCAATGCAACGATTTGCTCTGTGTGCGTGGCATCCACTTTTTCAATCGGGAAGCGGTTGTCATCGCCCAGCTTCGACTGCACTTCTTTTGCACGTGAGAGATTGTAATCAGCTAGAATGATTTGCTTAACCCATGGATGGGGTTTTGATATCATAGCCATCGCTTCGCCAACTCCCCCAACCCCAATAAGTAAAACTTTCATAATTTATCTCCTATCATATTATTATTGACAAATAAAATAATTATTGTCATGACATTATGTCGTGTCAATAATCTTTCCTGTGTAATAATCTGCTAATGCCGAATTTCTTTGGAGCGCAACCCTAGAAGTAAACTTAACTTCTAGGGTTAGGCAACTCATACATCTCAATGTTTACCTTGATTTAAAATCAGTCCACAGATTATCGTACAAAGTAGTGGCATCACCTACGTCTTTAATCGGTGTTGCATTCGCCAGGAAAGTAACAGGGGGATTTGTGCCCGAAAAAGCCATATAACTATCATAGGTCGTTGGATCATTTGCTTTAAGATAATCTAATGCCGCTTTATTCGGGTTGGAATATGGAAATTCCATAGTAATCAAAACACTTTGTTGTGGATCAAGCACCCAATTCATGAAGAGCTCTGCAGCATCCTTATGAGGAGCACCCTTTGGTATGGCCAGGTTGTCAAACCAGATTGTACAGCCTTCTGTAGGGCAAATGTAGACCACATTTGGGTCGGATTGGTAGGCGAGAGATGCATTGCCGTTATAAACCAAGCCAGCCCAGGCTTCCCCATTAATAATTGTATTCTCAGGAGTGCTACTATCGAAAGTCAGAATGTTTGGTTTTATCTCAACCAGTTTTGCTTCAGCCTGGTTCAGCTCAATCGTGTTGGTAGAGTTTTTATCAAAACCCAACACCTGTAATGCCATACCCATCAATTCACGCTCATCATCGAGCATCACCAAGCGGCCCTTATAGGCAGGATCCCATAGATCTGCCCAACTTTTAGGTTCAGAAGGAACAAGGGTTTTGTCGTAAACCAAGGCACTGGTACCCCACTGATAAGGTATGGAGTATTTATTACCAGGGTCATAATCCCGGTTGGTAAAACGCGTATCCAGGTTGCCGAAATTGGTGATTTGACTCATGTCAAGGGTCTCAAGCATGTTTTGCTTGATCATGATCGCGACTGTGTAATCACTTGGTATGATGACATCATAACCAGATGCTCCAGCCTGGAGTTTTGCTAGCATCTCTTCATTCGATTCATATGTATCATAATTTACCGTAATGCCATATTTTGTATAAAAATCATCCAACAGTTGTTGTGGAACGTAATCTGACCAGGCATACAAATTGAGGGTGGTGGATTTCTTTGCTCCATCACATGCGGTCAAGATCATGGATATTGCTAGTATTAAAATGCACAACATGCGAATTTTCTTCATTTTTTTCTCCTTTATTTTGTAGGTTATGCTCTTTTACTTTGTGCAATCTGTCCTATAACTAAAATTATAAAAATAATTGCCACCCAGATTGTAGACAATGCATTGATTTCAGGTGTGACGATAAAACGTACCATTGAATAGACTCTTAGTGGTAATGTTGTAGAGCCTGGTCCAGCAGTGAAATATGTAATTACATAATCATCCAGAGATAAGGTTAAGGCTAGCATGGCACCAGAAAGTACTCCAGGCATAATGGTTGGTAGAGTAACTCGCCTGAAGGTGGTTATCTCGTTTGCACCCAAATCCATTGAGGCTTCATCGATGGCTTTGTCGTAACCATGCAAACGAGCCCTGACGACCAGTGTTACAAACGGGACATTAAATGCAATGTGGGACAAAATGATCGTGGTTATCCCTAACGTGAATTTAATCATGACGAAGAAAACCAATAGTGATATACCCATAACTACTTCAGGGATGACTATCGGTATATACATTAAGGTCTCAGAAGTGTTATAAAATGGAAAACGATATCGTTGCATCGCTAAAGCAGCCATTGTGCCAATTATTGTAGCAACCACGGTTGATATGATAGCAATAATGACTGTATTTCTGGTCGCGAGCAGAACCTGCCCATCCTTGAACAATACATCGTACCAATGAAATGTGAATCCTTCCCAACGAATATTAAGCTTTTGAGTGTTAAAAGAAAATACGATCAAGATCAAGATTGGGGCATATATATATCCGTACACCAAAACTGAATATATTCTCAGCCAGATTGAGGATTTTTTTTCACTCATACAAGCAGCTCCTCACCAAACCCTGCCTTGCGTGTGTAGTACAGAGTGAAAATCATGGTCAGGAGCATAAGAATCATCGAAGCAGCAGAGCCAAAGGGCCAATCTCTGGCGGTTAAAAATTGGTTACGAATGACATTACCAATCAGGATAGTCTTTGCACCACCGAGTATATCTGGAACGACAAACATACCCATGGAAGGTATAAAAGTAAGAATAGTCCCGGCAATCATCCCAGGCACACTAAGCGGTAGGGTAACCCTAAGAAACGCTTTCCATGGCGGAGCCCCAAGATCAGACGCTGCTTCAAGAAGAGAATTTTCAATTTTCTCCAATGAAGTGTATAGTGGCAATACCACAAAAGGCAAATACTCATATACCATGCCAATCATTACCGCAGTTGGTGAATAAAGTAGGTTCAATGGCGCTTGTGTAATATGTAGCCATTGCAACAATGAATCTAGAACCCCTCCTGAACGTAATATGATCATCCATGCAAATATGCGGATGATAAAGTTAGTCCAGAAAGGTAATAGAATCAAAAATAGGAGCAGAGATCTCTGCTTTGCAGGCGCATGAGCAAGAAAATATGCCAGGGGATAGCCAACGACAAGGCAAATAACAGTAGTCCCCAATCCTACTCCCAAGGAGAACAATAGTATCTTCCCGTACAAGGGATCAAATAGTCGCGTGTAATTAGTAATATCAAATCTGAATTCGACCTGACCATATGTCCCACGCGATAAAAAGCTCAATCCAGCAACCAGTATTAAAGGCAGTACGATAAAGATAAAAAGATAGATATTTGCCGGCGAAATGAGAAATAACCCTTGGGTAATCGGGTTTTCACGTAATGATCGGGAAAGTGAAAATTTCCGTTTGATGCTTTCACTTGCCTGCTCAGATATCATCCAATATCCTCCGGCATTACCAATGTATTTTCGAAGGGTACTATGATACGGACGGCATCACCCACGGAATAGTAAGCCTCTGGGTCTAGTGTTGAAATTGCATTTTGTTCCCATACCTTCATCCGAACTCCAGTTCCCAATTCCAAGACCACACGCGTGTCAGAGCCAATATATGCTGTTGCAGTAACTCTACCCTTTAGTTGGTTCTCTTTCTTGTTTTGGTCCATTGCCTCCGAACCATCATCATCAACTAGATGAACTTTCTCCGGTCGAATTGAGATAGCGACTGCCTGTCCAACACTCAAGTTACCGATTCCAATCCCGGTGATCTCTTGTCTGGGGGATGTCACTTCCACACGAACCCTGTCTTTCTCAATTGCTTTTACAGTTCCCGACAGAAAATTTGTCTCACCAATAAAATCAGCAACAAACCTACAGTTAGGACGCTCATAAATTTCTACTGAGGAGCCGATCTGCAATGCTTTACCCCTATTCATCACAGCGATTCGATTTGACATGGTTAATGCTTCTTCCTGGTCGTGAGTTACATATATAAATGTTATCCCCACCTGTTCCTGTAATGCTTTAAGCTCAAGCTGCATTTCTTTCCTAAGTTTTAAATCCAGTGCCCCAAGAGGCTCATCGAGCAATAGTACTTCGGGCCTTTTTACCAGAGCACGCGCTAGTGCAATACGTTGCTGTTGGCCTCCAGATAATTGTTTTGGTTTCCGCTTTCCCATGCCAGGTAACTTGACCATCTCAAGCGCTTCATTTACACGGCGGTTGATCTCTTCCTTTGGAACCTTCTCCATTTCGAGACCAAAAGCTACATTTTGAAAGACGGTCATATGTTGAAATAATGCGTAACTTTGGAAAACCGTATTCACTGGTCGCAAGTATGGTGGTTTCCTTCCCATTTTTTCACCATCTATGACGACATCACCATTTGTAGGCCACTCAAACCCTGCCATTAATCTCAATGATGTGGTTTTTCCACAACCTGATGGCCCCAGCAATGAGAAAAATTCGCCGTGATTTATATTTATGGAAACATGGTCAACAGCATTGACCTGACCACCTTCTGGCGTTGGAAATATCTTTACAATATCATGAAATTCAACCGCGAACTCACTTTTCATAAGGTTCTACTTACTTCTTTAAGGGTGTCGCTAAGCCGATCTACTACCTTATCAATCTGGTCATAAGTGATAACCAAAGGGGGTTCTATTCGAATTGTCTGAGCACTGGTCAATGTTCCAGCAACTAATACCCCTCGCTTAAACAACCCCGCTGCGATTTTATAGCCAACATCTGGGTTATGAAAATGCTGCCCGATCAATAAACCTTTACCAGTGATGCTGTGATAAATCTGTGGGTATTGTTTTGCCAGACCTTCAAGTTTTGGTATGAGATACTCACCCTTTGCGGCAGCCTGTTCCCATAATTTATCGCGTAATGTGATTTTGATGGCTGCAATCGCAGCGCTGCATGCCAGTGCACCGCCACCCGTGGTTGTAGTATGAATAAACGGATTCGGAAACATCATGCATTGCCAGATATCTTCAGTTGAACAAAATGCGCTTACCGGCATGACCCCACCACCTAATGATTTTGCCAGTGCGATAATATCTGGTTTTACATCCCAATGATCGACTCCCCAGAGTTTCCCTGTACGTCCGAACCCAGTCTGTACTTCATCTGCTATCAATAAAACTCCATAATGTCTGGTCAATTCGCGTATGCGTGGCCAAAAATCATCCGGGGGTACAATCGCTCCAGCTTCTCCTTGGATCGGTTCCATTAAAACTGCAGCAATATCAATACCGACTTTTTGGGAAATATCCAATTGCTGTTCAACAGCATCCGCATCACCAAATGGGACATGAAAAACAGGTCCCCCGTAGAGCATTCCGACGGGTGTACGATAATCTGATTTACCAATCATGCTAAGAGAACCCATAGTTTTTCCATGAAATGCATTGAGGGCGGCAATGAAACCATTCTTGTGGGTGTACATCTTTGCCAGCTTTATCGAACCTTCAACAGCTTCTGTACCGCTGGCAGCAAAAAAGCTATATTTGATATCACCAGGGGTTATCATCGCCAATAACCGGGCAAGTACGCCACGTAGTGGGTCAATCAACTCTTGACTCGGCATTGGTGAACGACTTAGTTGAGCTTTCACATTATCTATCACTTCGGGATGACCCCATCCAAGATCCATCATCCCATAGCCACCCAAGCAATCGATATATTCACGACCTAAAACATCCCGAAAGATAGCACCTGACCCAGTCCATTCGACAGAAGCCCAGTCTCCCGCTTCGGTGATCGATTTCCGATAATCTAGCCAACCACGATTGAAATGCTCGGCAAAGTTCTGCTTCGATTCTTTTATAATTGCTCTAGCTTCTTCTACAGTTATACTAGTCTTATGAATGATATCAATCCAACGTTGGGCAAAAGCAATTGCTTCATCATGTGATTTTTCCATATCCTTTTCCCTTCCAATTATTCCCAATCGGATACTTCCTTATACCAAATCTTGCTTGTGCCAGTCTTTGATCGTCCTTTCCACTTACCTGATTTGGGTTCCATTTCTATGATTTCAATTATCGCTTCAGCGTTCTCCTTAATTAATATTCGATCAAGGTCTGAAAGAGCTGGCACCCCATTAACAGCAGCTTGAACATTGTTAAGATTCATGATTGAAGTGTAATAAAATCCCCAATCATCCGACATTAATTTCGCGACGTACTTTAAATTTATCTTATTATTATCATCCTCGCCGATCTGAGCGGCAAGCAGAAGCAGCATTGCATCCTTTAAATCCTTATCATTTATTTTTACGATTTGAAGTTTTTGTAGTAATAGGTCTGTTAGTGAAACACAATAAGGATGTATCTCAAGTCGGTTACGGTAGTCGATTGGATGGTTGTAGTCCAGCTTATCGAAAAACACATCGATCATGGGAATGTGATCACCAAAATAAATATGGCGATTACCTCCGCTCATCATTGCTGCCCGTTTTTCCAATTCATATCCCTGTTTTTCGAAAAACGGCACAATTTTCCCGCGATTTTTTCCATAGGAGGCATAATCTATATCAGTAAATACCCTGTCACCAAGGCGTTCCATCTTGCGATACAGATCAATATGCTCTGGAAAATAAAAGTGCAAAGCAATGGGTCCCATCACCCGTAGTATTAATCCTTGTTTTTGGGCTTCAACTGTTAATCTACGTGCTTCATCTAAATATTCATCAGGCTTTGGATATTCTACCAAAGGGATATCTTTGGGCAGACGAAACTTCTTTACCGGTAACATAATCCTATCTCCTATCCCGATGTAAACACATAATCCTTTACTTTACCTTTTTCCAACACGATCATCGCGCCTTTCAAAATACCTTCGGAATATTCTGAGCCAGGATTAATAATTAGCGTACGTTTTACTTTTTGAGCGCCGCGCGATTCGTGAATATGACCATGCAGGCCGATAAGTGGTTGGTATTTTTCAATCATTTTAGCGACCGCACGGCTACCGACATGAATCTTGCGATCTGCAGCCTGGACCAAATCCTTGGTCAATTCTGGTGCTAAATCTAAAGCAAAACCATAAGGTGGCGCATGGAAATTAAAAATTGCATTCGATTTGTCTTTGACTTTCATCACCAGCTCTTCGAGCATGGGTTCTAATTCTTCATCCGTCTTCTCGCGGGGAGTATTCCAAGGCGTTGGATTTGCCCAGGAGAATGTAATCATCTCATGATCACCTACCAACACGTTCTTATTATTACAATTTATTATGACTCTCGAATCTTCGATGATCTTGTCGACTTCAAAGTGATCATCATTGCCCGGCGCCATATATACTTTATAACTTGTGCCAGCCAAGCGTTCATCAGCCAATGCAATCCACTCTTGTAATCGAGTCATCATAAGCTGTTTAAACAATAAGTCTACTTTATTGGGGTCATCCTTGTATTCCCTAAATTCATCCGGTGTTTGGTGGACCCAATAATAGCCTAACATTTCTATCGTTTTTTTCAGTTTGTCCAATTCATCTTGGGTATTAACATCAATATGGGTTCCCATCAGTGTAGTTTCCCATCCCCCACCAGCTTTTTCGATTAATGGAACCAAAACCTTCCCAGTTAAATCTCCTAATAGTATCCCGACATCCACGTTATAGACCTTTAGGGCATTCAAGTATTTCCGATAACACAAATTCGAGCCATGGATATCTGTTACGAAGAATATTTTTATCGCATTACCCATCAGCAACTCCTCAATGATTAAGGACATACGAAGGACGAAGAGTCACCCCTTCGTCCTTCGTATAGAATATCGTTTTGTGATTAATCTGGAGGTAATTCTCCAAACGTCATGCTTACATCGATGCCAACTTGTTTGTTCCGTGACTTCCAATAGAAGTACCAAAGGATGCCAAGAATCCATACCACAGCATATAAAATCACAGATCCAATAACTAAACCCTCAAGATCTGGCAATACCAGGAAGAAATAGAAGAGAATACCTAAGTAGACCAGGTTGAAGAATGCACCAATCGTGACGACTGGTATTCCCAAGATCTTCCAACTTCTGTACGGAGATGCATCCCATATATGTCGGGCTCGCTTGGAGAATGGGAATATCCCTGCCGCAATCGCAGTGATACCAAACACTGATACAATCTCCATACCGGTAACAGATAAACCTTCCATCGGGTTGCCTCTAAAGGCATACAAAGCGATACCGATCTCACCTAGAACAAAGCATAGGATATGGTTCTTGACGGGTGATGCCCAACGATAATCAATATCGGCGAACCATTTGGGTCCCATCCTATCCATGCCCCAGGCAAACAAAATTCGGGGGAATGCCAGGTAAGAAAGGGCAACCCACCACAAGTTGAAGAGCATGAACGATAGCGCCATCATGAACACAATGAACTTATTCTGAGTGATCACGGCTGCCAACCCGACAAAATTAGGTGACCAGGGGAGTGCATACCCTGCTAAAGCCTCTCCGCTATTATCGACCCAAGCAGTAGCTGACAGGAACTCAAACCCGACAGTTCGATATAGCACGATTGCCAACCAGACCATAAAAAATGCCGGTACAAGAATGGCTGACACGTTCGCCAGAATGATTGTTTTATCAGGTCGTTTAACTTCACCTGCGATGAATGTGATGCAGTATGAATAAGCAAACAGCCATGATCCCGCAACCATCACGCCCAAGGTGTCAAACCAATTCCAAGTTGTGGGTAGCACGTTTCCTACACCTTCTATGGTGGTTCGGGCTGTACTTAGGAAGCCTTGATAATCCAATGAACCGTATGTGGCAGATAAGTTATTCCATGCTTGAACAAACGCATCATGGGATGTAAAAGTAAATACCAACAAAATGATTGTGGTGCCCACAACAGCTATTACCATGACCACTTTCTGGACAGTTGCAAATACTTTCATCCCAAACACAACGAACAACAAAGCAATAAAGCTCACTACACTTGAGATTAAGAAGACAGCCGTGGGTGTTGTTACGGCTTCAGCTGCCTTCTCGAGTCCTAAGTATTGGAACATCATCACCAACCCGGGATCAATCGTCCATGGAGCTAAAACATAGATCCACATTATCCACACGAAGGCGTTACCAAATGACTCTGCAATACCAATTAATGGGTGAATAATACGCGAGTTATAAATATATTCACCACCAGAGCGAGGCATAGAACCTCCAAGAATTCCCCAAACCAAAGAGAATCCAATGCCACAGAGCAGGGCAGATAATAATGTAGCAATAATCAGGTTACCCCCGGTATATACCCCCAGACCGAGGCTTATCATTACCCACATACTGGGTGTCAGACCCTGATTCATAAAACCGACACCGAAAGCATCAATAAATGATAAACCACGTACAAGACCACTAGCTTTTCGAGCAAAAGCCATCTGTTCTGGCATTTTTTCATCCTCCTACTGTATGTTTATAGAATCATGATATTTCTTAGTAAACACATGGAGCCCACAATTCATGAAACGAATAGCTTATAACTCCTCCTTTCGTTAGAATTTTCTTGACCATTCCTTTGGCCACCGTTCAATTACCACTTTCTTCTGCGTGAAAAACTCTATTGCATCCCAACCTTGACCATGTAAGTCTCCGTAAAAGCTTTCTTTCCAGCCGCTAAATGGGAAGAATGCCATCGGTGCAGCAATCCCTACATTTACTCCGACATCGCCTGCTTCTGCTTCGTTCCTGAACTTCCTGGCTGCAAACCCGCTGCTTGTAAATATACATGCCATATTCCCATATTTAGTATTATTTACCATTCTAATAGCATCTTCCAATGTGTTTACATGAATTAACCCCAAGACCGGTCCAAAGATTTCTGTTTTAGCTATCTCGCCTTCCGGTGGGACATTTACCAATATAGTTGGACGTACAAAGTTACCTTGCTCATAACCCAATATTTTTGGATTTCTTCCATCAATCGGCACATCTGCACCTTCAGCTTGACTCTTCCCTATTAATTCATTGATTCTCGATTTGCTCTGTGTTGTGATCACTGGCCCCATTTGGATACCATCATCCAACCCATAACCGGTCACTCGATTTGCAGCTGCATCACATATTGATTCGGTAAAGACATCTCTTGCTTCTCCTACTGTTATGGCAATTGAGGCTGCTGCACAGCGCTGACCAGCACAACCAAATGCGCTATCTGCAGTGATTTTTGTGGTCATTTCTATGTCAGCATCCGGCATGATTACAATTGGATTTTTCGCTCCACCCTGGCATTGTGCACGCTTACCATTCGCAGCAGACCGGCTATATATATATTTTGCTACAGAAGTGGAACCAACAAAACTAATCGCCCGAATTAGAGGATGATCAAGGATTCCATCGACAACCGATTTCGTTCCGTTGACCAAATTTATAACTCCAGGGGGAAATCTAATTTCGTCAATCATGGAGAAGATTCGCTGAATGGTAAGTGGCACTTTTTCTGATGGTTTAACGATGTAGGTATTACCACATGCAAGAGCATAAGGCATGAACCAAAATGGGATCATCCCGGGAAAATTAAATGGGCATATCGCGGCACAGACCCCGATAGGTTGGCGCAGCATAAATTCATCTATACCTTGGGCGATATCTTCATTGTTGTATCCCTGCATCAGTATTGGCATACCAGAGGCTATTTCCACATTTTCAATGGCCCGTCTCATTTCCCCGCGTGATTCTTCCAGCGTCTTCCCGCATTCTATCGTAATTAGCCGCGACAATTCTTCAAAATGCTGATCAAGGGCATTTTTTAATTTAAATAGATATTGGACACGTTCTATGACGGGCGTTCGTTTCCAATCGATAAAAGCTTTTGATGCAGATAATGCAGCATGATTTACTTCTTCCAATGTTGACAAGGGGGTCTTGGCGATTAATTCCTGAGTTGCTGGATTAATAACCTCAACAAATTCAAGCGCAGTAGATTGTATCCATGAATTGTCGATATAGTTCAGAATAGATTCCATCTATTTATTCCTCATTGAGTTCGTCAGTGATTTTTAACGATTTCTCGATAAGTTCAAGACCTTCATCAATTTGTGCTTTGGTTATGCACAGAGGTGGGACAACGAAAAGAATATTATGGAAAATAAATGTGAATAAGCCATGATCTTTCAAATATTTACCTGTTTCATGCAACGGATCGATGGGTTGTTTTGTGATTCTGTTTTTAACAATTTCAATAGCGGTAAATAATCCTATATAACGGACGTCACCCACACTCCTGTGATTAAGTTTGATTTCTTCCAATCTATCACCAAGATAATTCCCGACTGAAACTGCATTCTCAAATAGTCTATCTTCCATATATACGTCTATTGTAGCGGCACCGGCAGCACATGCTAATGGGTGCCCACTATAGGTTAAACCACACCAAAGCATTTTGTCTTCAAAATAATGTGCAATCGGTTCCGAGATGATTACTGCCCCTAGAGGAACATATCCTGATGTAATTCCTTTTGCTGTAGTGATAATATCAGGGACAACATTCCAATTATCTACTGCAAACCATTTCCCAGTTCTTCCCCAACCACTCATGACCTCATCTGAAATCAATAAGATTCCATATTTATTACAAATCTTGCGCACACGCGGCCAATAATCATCAGGAGGAACAATTAATCCATTTGAACCTGTTACTCCTTCCATAATGATTGCAGCAATTTTGTCAGGTCCCTCATAATTTATCACTTCATCTACATGGGAGATACATTCCCGATGACAAGTCTCTATCGTCCAACCAAACGGGCAACGATAACAAAAGGGATCCAAGAAATGGACGACACCAGGCATTGCCGGTTCTACAGGTAGCCGGCGATAATCCCCGGTTAGGGCAATCGCACCATGCGTTGCACCGTGATACGAGCGATACCGCGCCATTATCTTATTCCGCCCAGTGTAAAACCGAGCTATTTTTATAGCATTCTCATTAGCTTCAGCCCCACCCAAACAAAAAAATGTCTTGTTCAAATTACCTGGTGCTACTTCAGCAATTTTTCGTCCCAAAATACCCCGTGCTTCCGTTGCCATTCCAGGATGAGCATAACACAATTGTGCAGCTTGATCCTGAATGGCTTTAATAACTTTCGGGTGTTGGTGACCAATATTCATATTCATAAGCTGGGAGGAGAAGTCAATATAACGCTTTCCATCAGTATCCCAGAAGTAAACCCCCTCTGCTCGTGAAATTGGGATTGGATTTGTTGCAGACTGCACTGACCAGGAGAAAAGAGTGTATTCTTTATTTAGATTCACAATTTCTTTTGTCGAAAGATTATTATTTGCGTGATCCATTAATTACTCCATGAAAGCATTGACTATCTAATAATCAATAATTTACGTTTATTACCTTCTAACTTCTTTAACTGCGTCAGCCATGACGTTCAACGTTTCATCAATATCACTATCTGAATGAGAATAACAGAGGAACCACGGCTCGCGTGGGTCATGATCGGGCATTACTCCGCGCTCTATAGCATAATCAATGAGGCGAAGATAATAATCCCGTTCAGTATCCTGCCAATCACGTTGGGCTGTGACCTTTTCTACTCCAACTGCAAATGCCAACATAGCAGGATAGCCATGTACAGTTGCTGGGATACCTGCCTGATGAAAAATGGTTTTTAATCCTTGCATTAATTTTTTACCCCGGATTTCAATTGTTTCAAGAATGGGTTTTTCTTTAAGCAATTTAAGTGTGGCATAAGCAGCTGCTACACCGGGTTTATTATTGTTATAGGTACCACCTTGTGCAACACCAATGCCAATAACACTCATGATTTCCTTCTTGCCACCAAACGCAGCGATGGGGTAGCCATTTCCAATTGCTTTGGCGTAGGTAGCCATATCCGGTATCACATGGTAGTATTCTTGGGCACCTCCTCTAGCGATTCGGAAACCAGTTTTAACTTCGTCCAGGATAAATACGATCCCATACTCAGTACATTTTTCGCGAATAAATTCCAAGAAACCTGGTAGGGGTTCAATCGCAGCGCAATTTCCTAAACAAGGTTCAGCGATAATTGCGGCTATATCATCACCAACTCTTCTTATTACTTTATCCAATACTTCGAAATTGTTGAATGGTAATGTGATGATCAAATCATTAAGTGATTTTGGTATGCCGGAGCTCGATGGAATAGGAATAGGATTATTTATATTCCCATACGCTTCCGCAGGTGCATAGGTTGAAAACAAGGTGTAGTCTTGAAATCCATGATACATTCCTTCGAATTTAATCACTTTCTCTCGTCCTGAATATGCCCTGGCAATTCTTAACGCGTGCATCGTCGCCTCGGTGCCTGAACATGCCAACCTGACCAAATCCACACATGGGCACATATCAATAATCATTTCAGCGACTTCAATCTCCAATTCGCTGGTCATAGCACATAAGACGGATTGATCGATTTCCTCATGAACTTTTGCGTTGATCTCATCATAGGCGTGGCCAAGAATGATAGGTCCAAAGGCTAAACGGTAATCTATATAGCGCTTACCATCCACATCCCATAAATACCCTCCTTTTGCTTTTGCTACATAGGGAGTAATTCCTTCTCCCCAATATCGAAAATTAGAATTAACCCCCAAAGGTATCGATTTTAATGCTCTCGTCTGCATCAATTGGCTTTTGGGTCGAATTATTACCATCCCTACTCTCCTTAGTGGTTTTTATCGTTCTAGAGTTTCTATTAACGCAAGCAGCTTTGGGTATCCTCCATTGATAAACATCTTTCAATACCAGTGGAACGATTGATGTGGTTGTTTTACGCACACCAGGAATCTTTCCAATAATTTCGGTTACAAATTGATAGACCTCATCAGTATCATGACCGACAACTTGTATACTAATATCGCTTTCCCCAATTGAACATGCGACGTAACTGACGCAATCGTATTCTGATGTTTTTTTGGCAACATCAAGAATAGCACCGGATTCGACTTCAAGAAATACATCAGCTGTTACTGAATACCCTAATGATTTTGGATTGGTGATTGCACTGATTTGAATGTACCCCTCTTTAACGATTCGTTCAATTCTGTATCGAATGACCCGTTCAGAAATGCCTCCTATACGTCGAGCCATCTCCGAGGCGGGCATTCGACCATCTTCCATCAACAAATTTATTATATTTATATCTGTATTGTCTATTTCGTACATAGAAGATGATTTTTACTTCCGTTATCAACATTAATTATACTTTCGCTGTGCCAATTGTCAAGCATTTTTGCTTGTAGTCTCTTATCTAAATTTAATCCAGGATTAATTGATTGATAATCCGCGCAAAATGCAAGATTTATACGCTATGGTATAATATTTTTTTAATGGATACCGGGATAAACGAGTTACAGACTAAATCAACCCAATTAAATTCAGAACCCCAAGCACTTCGCAAGCAACGTCTTACCATTGTAGGTATAATTTTATTGGGAATCATCATTCTAGGAGCACTCGTTACTGGGTTAGTATTTTTAATCAGTCCGGGTCTCACTTCAATTGAGACGGTATCACGGTTGCGAGATATTTTTATTATCCTAATGGCATTGGAATCCTTGCTAATCGGTTTAGCATTAACTATATTAATCATTCAGATTGCTCGTTTAACAAATTTGCTTGAGAATGAAGTAAAACCAATCCTTGATTCTACCAATGAAACCATTAGTAACTTGCGTGGTACCACTAAGTTTTTAAGTGATAATCTGGTCGAACCCGTCATCAAATTGAATGAAGTTATAGCAGTGTTTCAGCAGGTGACGGATATCTTTAAATTGACGCGAAAACGATAAAGTATCTGTGAAAGGAGAGAACACAATGTCTGAGCGTGATGGTGATTTTGGTGCATTTCTTGCTGGTTTTGTTATTGGTGGTATGATTGGTGCTGCAGTTGCATTGATGCTTGCACCTCAATCCGGTGAAGAAACCCGTACGATTATTCGCGATAGAAGCATAGAGCTTAAAGACAAAGCTGCTGAAAAGGCTGAAACAGCAAGGATCAAAGCGGAAGCAGCCGCAGCCGAAGCAAGAGCCCGAGCAGACGAATTGGCAAAATTAACCCAAGAAAAAGCGCTTGAATTAAAGAAAAAGGGACAAGAAGTATTTCAGGCTCAAAAATCCAGGATCGAAACAGTAGTCCAGAAAAAAGCAAAACCTTCTACCGACGAATCGTCTGAGGTCACTGTAGAAGGTTAATAGTATTTAAAATAAAAATAACGGAACCCATCGGAAAATATGTGGGTTCCGTTATTTTTGGTTAATTACCTAAATAGATTGCACCTCGCTGATAACTTGAGGGATTGCATTTAATACATCACTCGCTATCACCGAAGCCGTATTCCCCATGCGTTTTGCAGCTAATAAACCTGCATTCGCATGAATCCACACTCCTGCACACGCGGCATTGAACGCTTCAATTCCTTGTGCGCGCAGCCCAACGATCAATCCCGCTAAAACATCACCTGTTCCAGCTCTCGCTAGAGCCGGAGATGCAACCAGAACAACTGCTAATTGTCCATCCGGAGCTGCAATTACTGTAAAAGCACCTTTTAGAACAATGACATGACCCCACTTCATTGAATATTGTTTAGCGATATCCAATCGATTCGCTTGTATCGCCTCCAATGTTAATCCAGTTAAGACTGACATTTCACCCGGATGAGGGGTCAGAATAGCTGGAGATGGAAGCATTTCGGGCCAATTAGGTATTTTAGCCATCAATTTCAATCCATCAGCATCCATAACAATTGGCGTTTGAATATTCTCATTTTCAAGGTTTTCCTTCGTGCCGCGGATAAAACCAATGCTGCTCTTATTAGCCAAGCCACCATTCGCGAAAAGTCTGGCTAAAAACTCCCTGGTCGTGTCTTCCAGACCGAACCCAGGTCCAATTAATATAGCAGTCGCCCGATCGATATTATGTCGGAGAACTCGAGCTGCATCTGCTGATATCACACCGACCTCATGAGGTAGTAAGATCCAAGTGGATTCGGGGAATTGTCCGGATAAAGCTTCATGCAATGGGGCAGGAACTGCCATTGTAACCAATCCAGCACCCGATCGATATGCAGCCATGCCAGCTAATAAAGCTGCACCAGTATAATTTACTGATCCCGCCACGATAAACGCAGTTCCAAAAGTCCCTTTATGAGCATCGAGTGGTCTATCAGGAAGGTATTTCTTAATCATCTCTCCGGTAAGAATAACTTTTTGGTTATCTGTGTATGCCGATAAGGTATCAATGGGTCCGATACTAGCAACGCGTATTTCACCTGTTAATTTTGCAGCAGGGAATTTAATTAATCCGCCTTTTACGCCTGCCATTGTGACGGTAATATCGGCTGGGATCGTTTCGCTTGCGGCTTCACCCGTCTCACAATCGACACCGGAAGGACAATCAACTGCTACTACATGGATTTTCTTTGAGTCGTTGATCAAGTTGTGCTTAACAAAAAGTAACAATTTAACAACATCCTCTTGAAGAGGTAATTTTATTCCGGTACCGAATATCCCATCAATTAACACAGAACATGATTTCAGTAGTCTCAGCAGCCCTGAAAATTTTTTGTCTTCTTCTACTTTGATGATTCGCCCTCCATTGGCCGTAAGACGTTCGATCAAAGGGTCATCTGGAGCTCTCTTTTTTACAATATACGCACAGGTTTCCCATTGTTTCAGAGATAAATGATATAAAGCAACTAATGAATCCCCACCATTGTTACCAGAGCCGACTAAAGCTATTACTTTATTATTTGATAATTGACTATACGCAATTTCGACTTCATCTGCTATCCCTCTCCCAGCATTTTCCATCATTATTTCATAGGTCAAACCATTTTCATCGGCTTCCTTCTCCAAGGCCTGCATTTCCTTCACAGAAAATAGTTTTAGCATAAATCCTCCAGCAACCATTCCAACCCTAAGTGGATTAATTTATCTTTTTTAGGATAACCCGTCTTTGGATCCCAACCCCGAATTTCATAATAGGTTTCAAGCATTTTTTCAAAATCTGGTGCATATCCATCCGCACCCGCTGGATGATCGGAATATGGTTGCAGGAAATCTTTCGGAAGCTTATCGTTCTTTCTTGAAAGACCTAAGCGGTTATTAATAGCTCTCTTCAAATTCCAGCTACGTTCACCGGCTAACATCAGATCCTTTATGCTCCAATCTAAGTCACATGCGGCGTTGACCAAATCAACAACCGTTTCTGCTGGAACATTCGCAAATATACATAAGACTAAAGAGTTCGATATAGTCCGCCAATCCTGATGTATGGCGACATTTTGTGCCTTTTCGGCTCCAGCGTGCCTGTCCACCGGTTTCATTCCCAGACTGGTTAATACCTGCCCCATATCAATAACAAAGTAATCTGATTGATTATGGCAGGCCCCGCGTGGTGAGGTGGCATATACGAGTGCCATTCCACTCGCACCACGCGGATCGTGATATGGCACTTCTAATCCATTCACTTGAATTGCTTCTTCTTCACATCCAAAATGCTTAGCTAATTCTCTCGACCCCTTAGCAATCCAAGCACCTAAACCTTCTTGGTGAGCTGTTTGGTGGATCAAAGTTTCTATCGTATCAGGGTTTCCCCAATCCAATGCTACATCCCCAGCCTCAGCTTGGTTTATAACCCCCAACTCATGTAGCTTGAAAACCAAACCGATTGTATTGCTTAGGCTAATCGTGTCCATTCCAAACCGATCGCACAGTTCACCCAGTCTGGTTATTCTCACTGGGTCATCAAACCATAAATTGGGACCAAACCCAGATAATGTTTCATATTCAGGTCCTTTTCTTTTCTCTCCATCTTCCAATCGAACCACCCTGCCACAAGCTATCACACATGCATGGCATGCACTTGTCCCTACCAAAATACTTTCAGCAATGCTAGCGCCTGATATATTTAACGCATTTTCATATATTCCATTTTGAAAATAACGTTTTGGCATTTCAGCTAAATAATCCATATAATCAACTGCACCAGCAGTTCCAAGTTCATGGAATACTTCGGTATATGTATCAGCTTTTAATTCATGATTAGCGTTTGACCTCAACAAAGCATAACGTTCTATATCTGCTACTGGGACTTTCCAATTTCCTTTTACCGCAATTGCTTTAAGATTTTTAGAGCCCATCACCGCGCCCATACCAGTTCGTCCTGCTACCCTTCCATGGTCCGTGAGAACCACGGCAAAGGGGATCTTGGATTCACCTGCGGGACCTATCACAGCTACCCTTGGATTTAAGGCATCTAATTCTGATTTAACGGCAGTCTGAGTTGAATAGGTATCCATACCCCAGATATGTTCAGCCGGGTGAAATTCAATTCTCTGATTTATTATGCTTATATATAGTGGCGTTTCAGCTCTACCAGTAATCCATAATCCATCATATCCAGCCATACGCAATTCAGGGCCCCAAAATCCACCACAATTAGATTCGCCCCACAAACCAGTAGCCGGTGATTTGGCACAGATCACGAAACGACCAACAGCAGGACCGGACGTGCCAGATAAAGGACCATTGATAAATAACAGCGAGGCCTCGGGAGATAAAGGATCTAAACTCGCAATTAATTCTTCGTATAATAATCTTGCCCCTAATGATGCCCCACCCAGATAATCAATTTCCCATTGACGGGGGACTATAAATTCATCAATAGATTTACTTGTAAGATTTAGACGTAGGACAGGTTGCATATTATTCTAAGTACAAAATAATGTATATTTTTATTTAGTTTAGCACAAAAATCCTAATAAAAGCTAAACCCTCCAGAATAGTAACTGGAAGGTTAACGATCTTATTATTTTTACTCTGTCTTGATATTAAATTTGCTTCTGATAAACCCGGTGATTCTTATAGGCTCTACCACCAACATTCTCCAAGTCATGGCGCATCTGGACAGCGGTTTCAGCGACTTGGGTTAAGTCTGCGTGCTCATAAGTAAAATCATGGAGCGTTTTTTCCATTTCAACGTATAACAAAGCATTCCCACCTATTCCTTGATATTCCGGCAACACACCAGCCCCATTCAATGATACCCATTTTGTCTTCTTGGGTTCCAACAGCAAAATATCAATTGCTCCGAATGGAAATAAATGTCCCTTAGCTCGTTGGAATGCAGCAGATAAGTCGGGGAAACCAAATAAGAATCCAATCGCGTCATCATTATGAGTGATAATTTTTATCAACCTTGGGTCAGCGATTGTTAGAATATTATCCAACAGATATTGGATTTCCTTATCAGTCAATGGATAATATTCCCAATTATTTACAAAAGAATCATTATAGAGTTTTCCGATTTTCTTTGCCCATGCACGGATGTCTTTTTTTGTTTCAAAACGGTGCACATCTAAATTATTGCGTGATTTTACTCTCTCTACTATTTTATATACTCTCTCTGGGAGGTGAAAGGTATCTTTGCTCATATAACATGATACAAAATCCACTTCTTTCGTGAAACCTAAATTCTCCACCAATCTCACATAATACGGATAGTTATAATTCATCATGCTCATGATCTGCCGATGCTCATAACCTTCGACCTGGATACCGTATCCATCGAGAGCTCCAAAACCTTTTGGTCCAACAAGGCGATCAAGTCCACGACCTTTTGCCCAATCAAAAACCCCATCAAAAAGTGCGTTGGCTACTTCCTGGTCATCCTCACATTCAAACAGATAGAATTGAGCTTGTTTGGTTTTATGATATTGATTAAATCGTTTATTTTCAAGAGCAGCAATCCTCCCTACATCTCGCCCATCCTTGGTCGCGAGGAAAAAATCAGCATCGCTATGCTCATAGAAAGGGTGTTTCGACTTATTTAGTTGGTTCTCTGCCTCCATAAGGATAGGGGGAACCCATTGTGGATGATTTTCGTATAAACGATAAGGAATACGCACAAATCGTTTAACTGAAGCTTTGTCGTTGGTATCAATTTTATCAACTTGTAACATTGTCTCCTCCAGGGATATTGTAATTAATAATTATAGCGTAACTTGATCACTAATTTTATCTAGCCTGTTAATATCCTCGTCACTTAATCGCCATCCCAGGCTTCCTGCATTTTCTTGTGCCTGCACCATCTTTCTGGCACCCGGTATTGGTACAGCCCTTTTACATATTAACCAATTTAGAGCAACTCTTGCGGGTGTCATACTCGCATGAGCCTCACCAATTTCATGGAGCATATACAAGAGCGGCTCGATCTTGGTCAAATATGTTTTATTATATCGCCATGACCGAAAGTCTGAGGGTACATTATTGGACGTGTATTTTCCGGTAAGGATGCCCTTTTCTAATGGAGAATAAGCAATAATTGTAATATCCAATTTCCTACATAATTCAACCAGACCGCTGTGCTCTGGATGGCGGTCAAGCAAGCTGTACTTTACCTGATTTGATGCTAGGGGGATATGATGCTTATCAAGCGCTTCGAATGCAATCGTGGTTTGAGCGGGTGAATAATTTGACACTCCCACAGCACGAATCAGTCCGTCATTAACTACGTCAGACATTGCATCCATCCATGACTTGATGCTAACCGGAGGAATTGGCCAGTGCACCTGATATAAATCTACATGGGTTAATCCCAACCGTTTTAAGCTTCGTAATAACGCAGATCTTAATTCTCCTTTTGTCAATCTCCATGGAAATGGCATAAATTTAGTAGCAACAACGATATTGCTGGAAATATCTTTCAAGCATTTACCAAGATTGATTTCCGATCTTCCGTTACCATACATCTCAGCTGTATCAAAGAAATTTATCCCTGCACCTAAAGTTACCTTAAAGATTTCTTGAATATCCTTGCTAACCTGGGCATTATTTTCATCGGGTAATTTAATATCACCCCATTGCATTAAGCCTAATCCAATTGGGGAGATATTTATCGCTGTTTTTCCAAGAGGGATATATTTTTCGGTCATGTCAAGATCGCCAATTGCATTGCAATCCCAAATCTTACACCTAATCCTTATATTCTGTCTATTAAAACACAGTTTTATTAGTATTCTAATTTAAAGACTTAGGATTTGGTATACTTGCCATATCCTTAATTTAATATCCGATTAACGTATACTTATGCCAGAAAAAACCGAATTTCTTCCTTTTCATGCGCTAAATGAATACATGCGTCCAGATTTCAGGCTCAATGTGATCCGAGAAACGCTCACAGCACAAGCCACTCTAGATGAGCCGCACGTTAATGACCTAAATCAAAAAATAAAAAAGAGAGTGACGGTGCCTGGGTTCCGCAACAGCGATAAAGCACCTGCCCTGATTAAAGTCTTACCCACTTCTAAGGCATTTGAAAAATATCCTGACCTGGTTGTGACTATCCTCTCTTGTTGGGCAGAAATCCAATCGGAATTACAGGAGCAGGTTTACACGTTATTAAAGGCTCGAAACTGGTTGATATTTCCAGAAGTTGATGAAATAGATACTGATACATTGACTATGGACGCAATTAAAGAGTGGCCAATCTTCCCGTTAAAAAGCAATAGAACCAAACTCCCAGGTTTTTTTACTCATTGGCCAAAAGGTGAAGATTTCGAAACTTTGTATAAAAATTTCTCCGAACTATTCCCAGACTCTTCTGCTAGTATTGATAAAGTGAGCTTGATGGTTGTATGGATCAGCATGCGGTTGCCCTACCAGGTAGATAGTGACATGGAAAAATCAGATGAGGTATTGAGTTAAAGTCAATAACCATAAGAGGTTCAGTTTTTAGTTTTATCACCCAGGTTAAATTAACAATGGCAGAAACTGCATACGTGGAAAAAAACAAACGTTTTTACTTTAATTGGGTCCTTGACGTACTTTTCCACCCCCGCCGCGCATTTCAGCGCATAGCATCGTTACCAAACGCGATATGGCTCACTCCATTACTTATCCTATCGTGTTTGGTACTCATCAATGTGGTGGTAACCGGAAGATTAAAAAATCAGGCTGCGTTAATGGGAGAAATGTCGTATCCACCAGATTTCCAATATTACCCTCCAGAACAACAAGCCCAATATACACAAACTATCCAGTCTACCCAAGGACCTGTATTCGTTTATGTCTTACCTGCAATTACGTCGTTATTAGGCATCTGGATCGGTTGGTTAATCCTTGGTGGGATATTACATTTAGTAACAACTTTATTTGGAGGTCGAGGAAGTACGGTCTTATCGATGAATATTGTTGGTTGGGGAAGCCTACCTTTTGCTTTGCGGGCACTTGTTCAAGTGATTTATATGCTTATAACGAATAAATTGATCAGTAGTCCTGGATTATCTGGTTTCAGTCCAACTGGTGATGCTGGTTGGGCAGTAGTTATAGGACTAATTTTAAGATTGATCGATATCTATCTCATTTGGCATATCCTTCTACTTATTTTGGGAGTACGATTATCCACAGGATTAAACACCACAAAGTCATCCTCTGGAGTAATCTTAGCGGTACTAATTATTATATTACTGCAAACCGGTTTATCTTATCTAGGTAGTGTCTTAAGAAATCTTACCATTACCAGACCATTTTTCTTTTAACTAGCAGATAGAAATTACAGTATTAATTGATGACATATACTTTTGTAAAATTTACCCAGATATCTAAAGAATTCAATATGGGGCAAACGATAGTGCACGCCCTGGCAGGGGTTGATCTGGAACTTGAACACAATTCATTTACAGTTTTGATGGGCCCATCAGGATCTGGAAAAAGCACTCTGCTCTATTTATTGGGTGGTCTCGATAGAGCTACCCAAGGTCATATTGAAGTTAATGGTCAGGTTTTGGATGAATTGGATGAAAATGCTTTGGCAGTTTATCGCCGACGTACGGTTGGCTTTATTTTTCAATCATTTAATCTAATTGCTAACATGACAGCGCAACAAAACGTGGCTTTTCCAATGCGTTTCAATCACTCGACAAATCGTTTACGGAATCAACGAGCGATTGAGGTACTGAAGCAGGTAGGATTAGATGACCGTATGTCACATCGACCAACCGAGCTTTCCGGTGGTCAGCAACAAAGAGTGGCTATTGCACGAGCATTGATCAATGATCCGTTATTAATCCTGGCAGATGAGCCTACCGGTAATTTGGATACCACAAGTGGGGCAAATATTATGCAGCTGCTCTCTGAATTACATAAGAGCGGTCGTTCCGTTCTTGTGGTGACACATGATACGAGAATGAAGCAATTTGCCACGCACCACCAATATCTCCTGGATGGAAAAATTGTGAGCGAAGATGAATATAATACTGCATCCATCATGACTACAAGTAAGGGATTGATCTCATAAAACTAATAATAGTTATTCTTGATTCTATAAAGGGTATATTGTGATGAAAAGAAATCTTCCATTTTATATCAATATTCTTGTACTCATAATAGGATTGACACTGCTTGTCGTATTTCCGACGGTAGTCAAAGCTGCGTTTGAAATTATAGGAGTGGCACCAGTAATAATCTCAAATGGTCACGATAACACAATAACCATCTCCGGTAATGATTTTATAAATGGAGCAGTTGTTTCTCTGGATGGATATGGCTCATTAAGTACCTCGTATAGCTCAAGCACCACATTAATAGCAATTGTGCCAGCAGGAATTCCACTTGGAATTTATACCGTAACAATAACCAATCCTGATTTGTCAACCGCTTCGCTAGCCAGCGCACTTACTGTAATTCCCGAAGCCCCCATATCAACCCCAAGCTCAACTATCAATCCAACCTCAACGGCTACAACAGCTATAAATACACCAACAAGTAAGCCTCCAAACGGATACGAACGTCCGGTGATTGTTGTAGATACGTATAGTCTGAGTCAGGATACGATCTCGCCAGGTGATTCCTTCACTTTATATATCACCTTATATAATGCAGGCCAAAAATACGGAACAAATGCGGTTGCGACGTTTACACCAGGGGATTTAATGCCTCGCGAATCAGGAGGAGTTATAGCGGTAGGTGAGATTGCTCCGGGAAACCACAGCACTTTTGGGCAACCACTCCTCCTTAGCTCCTCTGTATGGGGATCTGTCACCTCGATAAATATGCTCGTTAGCTATACTGATGAAACCGGTATCATGTATAGCGAAACATTCACAATTACCTTGCCTGTTTTTCATTCATATTCCTCGATAATAACACCTACTCCTACACCAACCCAAAGCCCAACACCATCAAACAAGCCACAACTTGTGATTACTGGCTATACGACGGATATAACCCCTCTCCAACCAGGAGTTCAATTTAGTTTATCGATTAACATTCAAAATATGGGAAATTCTACCGCCAAGCGCGTGACGATGATTGTCGGTGGTGGGAGTGGCTCTTCAAGCGGTGGCAGTGGGACCCAACAACCTGGAGGCATATCCGGTGCAAGTGGAGAATTCACAAATTTTGCTCCAATCGGCTCATCCAATGTTCAATCTTTGGGAGATTTTTCTCCGGGGTATAGTTCTTATGCAAACCAATCTTTAATTGTAAATGTCAATACCACACCCGGGGCATATCCATTAAAAATATCCTTCGTATATATCGATGATCAGAATCATGTGCTTATCGACGACCAGGTCATTACAATGCTAATATATAGACTGCCCTTGTTGGATATTAGTTTTTACCAGGAAGCTTCCACGTTTTATATGGGTCAGCCAAATATGCTGCCTCTTCAGGTTGTAAATTTGGGGCGTAACAGTATTGTATTAGGGAATATGCGGGTAAATGGACAGGGTGGTCAATTTATTAATAATACCATCTTGGTAGGTACACTCGACCCAGGTGGATACTTCACTCTCGATGCTACCTATATACCCGATATTCCCGGTACAACTAATCTAGTTATATCCATTGACTATACGAACGATTTCAATCAACCACAGGTGATTACTAAAACATTATCTATCGATGTTTTGGAACAACCTATGATCGAGCCGCCTGCTGATGGGAGCCAAAACGGTGGTCTCGATGTAGCCCCTCCATCTTCAGAAACCTTTGTTCAAAAGTTATGGCGGTTCATTTTAGGATTATTCGGTCTTGATAGTGGTATTAACACCACACAGCCACCAGAGTATCAACCTGTAGAAACAATTTCACCTGAAAAACCAATCATTATTCCTGTTCAACCTCCTTTGAAAGGTCCATAAAGCGATTGACTATGTAAAGAGTTTTTGTTTATGAGCATCATTGATTTAATTGCGCTCATTTTTGATAACCTGGGTAGGCGAAAAGCTAGAGTCGCTTTAACTGCGGTCGGCGTCATAATTGGTACAGCAGCAGTTGTTGTTCTTGTTTCATTAGCCATTGGGTTGCAGAAAAACGCTACCCAACAACTTTACGGTATTGGTGATTTAACCCAAATTCAGGTTTATCCAACCTATGGAGAGATGGCACAAGGTTCGTACAGCGGTAAGTTGGTTGTAAACGGAGCCCCTTCTGTTCAAACTTTAATCACGAATGATACGATAACTCAGCTTGCAGCCATCCCAGGGGTTGTCTCGGTCATTCCCAGGGATTATATTCAAGGGGCTGCAATCCTAAAATATAATCGTATGGAAACCTATTCGGGAATCATTGGTATTGGCGCTCACGACCTTAGCTATTTAGGGGTTGAGCTGCAAAGCGGTGAATACACACTTAACCCTGGTACAGCTGTGATCGGTTACATGGTCCCTGGCACATTTTATAACCCACAATGGCGTCCTGGGCAGGAAACGCCAACTCCACCTGACTTGCTTGGACAAACGATTAAATTAGTGTTGATTAAATATGACCAAGAAGGTAACGAAATCCGAAAATCCTTACCCTTACGGATTGTGGGTGTATTCCAAGAATCAGGAGGTGAAGCTGATTATTCAGTCTATATGTCACTGGATGATGTCACATCATATAATGAATGGATGATGGGGAGGCGTATCAATCGCAATCGTGATGGTTATAATCAGCTTGTCGTTAATGTTGATAGTGTAGATCTGGTATTGGATATCAGTGACCAAATTACCGAAATGGGTTATCAAGCTTATACTCCGCAATCATATGTTCAGGGTATCAATAGCTTTTTCCTTATCCTACAAGTAATCTTCGGTGGTGTTGGGGCAATCGCCCTTCTCGTGGCGGCCATAGGGATTGCGAATACGATGGCAATGTCAATCCTGGAAAGGACACGTGAGATAGGTTTAATGAAAGCTGTTGGAGCGACAAATAAGGATGTATTATCTATTTTCTTAGGTGAAGCATCAGGGATTGGGTTTATCGGCGGTTTGGGAGGTGTTTTACTAGGCTGGAGCGCTGGTCAGGTGATTAATGTGCTTGCTTTATCCTATATGGCTGGTCAATCTGCCCAACAAGGTGGACCACCTCCCAGCACAGCTGTTTATACGCCATTATGGTTACCTATCTTTGCTCTCATTTTTTCTACGTTGATAGGTCTTCTATCAGGTTTATACCCCGCACTACGTGCGGCTACGATGGTTCCAGTGACAGCATTAAAGTACGAATAAATGCAACGTAAAATACTTCATTTAGATCTAGATGCATTCTTCTGTTCGGTTGAGGAAAATAATAACCCTTCTTTGAGGGGAAAACCTTTCGCGGTAGGTGGACGTCCTGATGAGCGTGGTGTCGTCGCTTCTTGTTCGTATGCTGCCCGGATGTTCGGGATTCACTCAGCCATGCCTACGGCGCGTGCCATCAAGCTCTGTCCAGAATTGATCATCGTGTCTGGTAGGCATGGCGATTATGGAAAAATATCCAAACAGGTGATGGATTATTTAAGCACCCTGACCCCTTTGATTGAACAGGTATCCATAGATGAAGCATTCTTAGACTTGAGCGATTTACCTGAAAGTGGTGAGATCCTCGCAAAAACCATTCAAAAATATATCCTGGATCAGTATCATCTGCCTTGTTCGATAGGGGTAGCTACGAATAAATTAGTAGCTAAAATTGCTACAAATGTTGGAAAAGCTTCCAATCGATCAGCCCATTCACCTCAGGCAATCAAGGTCGTGCTACCAGGCCAAGAGGAAGGTTTTCTTGCACCGCTTCCGACGAAAGCATTGTGGGGGATTGGCCCAAAAACAGCTGCGTGTTTGGAGGAATTAGGTATCCACACTATTGGTGACATTTCTCACATGCCACAACAAGATTTAATCAAGCATCTAGGTAAATTCGGTGAAGACCTCGAGAGAAGAGCTCTTGGCATCGATAATAGTCCAATCCATACCAGCCATGAAGTCAAATCTGTCAGCAATGAAACTACATTCACTCACGACATAAAGGACATTCAAATCCTTTATGAAACTCTACACAGACTTTCTGAGAGTGTCGGCCGTCGATTAAGGAAGCATAATCTCAAAGGAAGTACAGTTAAGCTTAAGCTACGATGGCAAGACTTCACTACTCTCACAAGACAGGAAACTTTACCAGTTCCAACAAATGATGATCGGGAAATATACGCCTCGGCAAAAAATCTATTCAATAAAACTTGGAAAAAAGGAAGACCAGTACGCTTATTGGGAGTTGGTGTGACACAATTCTCAAATCCGATAAAGCAATTAGGTCTCTGGGAACCGCATAATAAAAAAGATGTCAATTTATTGACAGCCGTAGATGTACTACGGGATCGGTTTGGGAAAAATTCGATTATGCGAGGTAGTGATCTACAATATAAAAAAACGCATAAATCCGATGAAAATTAAATCGTGAGTCAGAAAATAACACGACGCGTGAAAAATTAGGGGGGATATTTCGCTTACTCACCTGAACTATGGATCTTCAGCATCACATCCATCATTAGAAATCGTGATATTTGTCATTTGACGCTTTTACTGAGTTTGGGTAATCTATACAGAGTATTTTGATATTGTAGGTAAACTACCTTATCTCAAACCAAAGAAGGAGAAAATAACCATGGCGATGAAAATCACTGAAGAGTGCATCTCTTGTGGAGCTTGCATTCCAGAATGCCCGACGGAATCGATCACTGAAGGTGATACTATCTATCTTATCAATGCTGATACTTGCGTAGAATGCGTTGATCATTTTGATACTCAACAGTGTATGTCGGTTTGCCCAGTAGACTGCATTGTTAAAGCGTAGCATTTGATCATCTCGAAAAAGGAATGCCTGTGTTCGTATTTACGGATGCTGGCATTTTCTTTTTAATTCGTTTGGATGGATGATTTATTTTTTCAGTTATTTTGATAAGTCCATGATTATCCTTTTATAATTGCGGATGATTATTGGTTTTCGTTTATCTGATATACTGAAAAATAAATAAGGAAGTATTATGTGCGGGATATTTGGCATTATCACTAAAGATGAACAATTATTGGGACCAATTTTAGTAGAGGCTGCAAAAAGGTTATCATATCGAGGGTATGATTCTGTAGGTTGTGCCACGATTACCCAAGGTGGATATATTGACTTAAGGAAAGACGTCGGGAAAGTTGATGAGGTGGCACCGCGTCTAAATTTCTGCGAAATGAATGGCAGTCGTGGGATTACACAGTTACGATGGGCTACGTTTGGCGCGCCTTCTCAGGCAAATTCTCAGCCTCATCTAGATTCTAAAGGAATGATGGTGGGTGCTCATAATGGGAACGTCGTCAACAATCTCGAGCTTCGTCAGCAATTTATTAGTGAGGGGATGATTGTACGTTCAGAAAATGATGGCGAGACGTGTGTTCATGCTGTGGAACGTTATATAAATAACGGCTTCGACATCATCGATGCCATCAAAAATGCCTATAATGACCTTATGGGTGATTATTCGTTTGTAATTGGCAAGGTTGGGGAGGAAAAGTTGTATGCGTTTAAAAAAGGATCTGGTTTAGTAGCAGGGATGACCCAAAATGCCACATGTGTGTCATCTGACTTACCATCTATCTTACCGATCACCCGGCAGGTTTTATTTATCGAAGACGGGGAAATTGTCATTCTTCAACATGACAAAATTGAGTTGCGTAGTGTGCAAGATGGATCGGTTATTGAGCGAAAATTTGAATTCATTACCGAAAGTATGGAAGCCGCCCAGAAAGGCGGATACGCTCATTTCATGCTCAAAGAGATACATGAACAATCACGCGTCTCTCAAGAGCTGATTCATTTGTTGGATAAATCTCCGTACGTATTACCAATTATCGAAAGAATGAATAACGCCCGTACCTTGTACCTGATTGGATGTGGGACGAGTTATCACGCATGTATGTTGGGTGCTTTTTATATAGCTAACTTGGCGAGAAAGCCAGCTATCCCGATTTTAGCGCCACAATTTGTGAGCCAATATGGGCCAACTTTAAACAGTGATGATGTAGGGATTTTTGTAAGCCAAAGTGGTGAGACCAAAGATGTGCTAAATGCTTTAACAGTTGCTAAAAGCAAGGGAGTTCAGACATTCGGCTTAGTGAATGTTATTGGTTCGACCCTCACCAAAACCACTGATCTTTATCTTCCCATAACCTGCGGCTATGAAATAAGCGTGCCAGCAACAAAAACGTATATCAATCAGGTTATCTCGTTTCTATATTTGGCTCTAAAAATGGGTAACCTTCCAACATTTGATTTGAATAAACTACCGGATTTAGTTAATCAGACAGTATTATCCTCCGAAAAGCAGATGATACGCCTAGAAAATATTTTGGACTCTTGGACGGATATGTACTGCTTGGGGTATGGATCAACGTATCCAATTGCACTCGAAGGAGCTCTAAAGCTAAAAGAAGTCACAGATATTCATTCTGAGGGCTTATTGTCAACAGAATTCAAGCACGGGCCTTTAGCCGCTGTCAGGAATGGTTATCCAATCATATTCATCGCGGGTCCCGATGATGTTTCATTGATCGTCAGTGGCATAAATGAAGTCGCCTGCCGAGGGGCTAAGACAATTGTTATCGGTGAAGAAGATAGCCGTTTGCAATCGAATGCAAGTGACATCATCATCGTCCCTCGCTCGGGTAGAATATTCAATCCTATTCTCTCAATCATCCCTTTGCAGTTACTTGCGTATCGCCTTAGCGTCTCACGGGGATTCGATCCAGATTTTCCACGAAATCTGAGTAAAACCTTGACGGTTGATTAGATTATCTTTGCCAGATAATAATAGGGATATATAAATCACCAAAGTGATAATGACATTCTCTAAAATCATGTTTACTGACCAGGAGAAATACCATATGGATGAGAATATAAGGCAAATGCTAAGAATAGATCCATCGCGACTTGAAGCACTTAATTCAATTTTATTGAATCCAGATATGACTGTCATCAATGATTTTCTTAAGGTCGTCAATAAATATGGAACGCCTGAAGAAATTAACAGAAAAGCCGAACAAGCTGGTCAACTCGATAATCTGCTTAAGAAAGTTGGACAAACTAGACCAGAATACTTAGAGGATCTCAAATGGCTCGAGAGGCAACGTGACAATTCAGCGTTTATTAGTGTGGCCGATTATCGCCATAAAGTATTGGGAGAAAAATCCAAAACAACACAGTTTAAAGATGATTTCGCAGTTACATTGGAGGTGAGTGCTTGCCAATACTTCCCGTGGATTAAATTGATTGCACAAGAAGCAATCGACAAAAAACTCCTGATGCCAGGTCGGTTCATCAAGGTACGAAAAATGAAAGAACAAGAATTGGATGGTGACCTGCCTGCAATTGCAGCTGCAATGAATATCATTGGCGCATCCTATGTTGAGACGCTTGATACTAAGGGAACAGATGGCTCAAATATCCATCTGGGTGGACCAGCGACAATTACTGGATATTTTGGTGGCGTCGGCCAACCCAATCAATATCCATTGAAATGGTTGGATGAATTTCTATATTACTATACGAACTATGGTGTTTGTCAGGTACTGAACATCAATCCAGGAACAGTGTTATTAGGTTACTTCTTGTACCGTATTGGAGTAAATATCGAATTTAAAATCTCCGTATTTATGGGAAACGATAATCCGTACGCAGGTTTATGGACTTTGATTGGGGCTAAGCTTTTCTCACGCGATGATGGAACATCACCATTAATTGGCTTTAATTGGAGTAATTCGGTAAACAACGAAACACTCGAAATCACTGCACAATTTCGTAAGGATTTTGGTTTTGAAGATGTCGTCAGATTCGAACATCATATCACTGAAACATGGAAAAGTATTGTACGCCAGCCTTATGATCGACGTGATGAGTTAATCCAGCTGGCTGATCATGTAGCGAATATTTCTGCCAAACATGAAGGTGGAGATCCGGAAATTGATCAGACTCGCTCACATCCGTCAGACATTCTTGACTATTTCCGTGATAAAAGTGAGGTGATCGATTCTGGTGATTGGGAGAATCTGCAAACGAATTTCATGGATAAGTTTGCGGCAGCCAATCACACTGCATATGCTCTTACCCAAAATGGATTATCATTTATAGCCGCACAAAATTTGCATAAATAGGGTGAAATATGATTCCAAAACAGATGGAGTCTTTTCTTAGGGCACAAATTCCTGAACAAACATGGAAAACTCGCCTCGTATATGAGGAAGGTATGTGTTTCATAGAGTTTGGTCCACTGGATGTAGACCGCTTGGGAAGGCTTGGGATCGAAGTAGATAGCCTGGGACCGAAGGTCTTTTCCTGTATGTGGGACGAAGAATCCAACCTTGAGGTAGGTGGTTATCTCGTCGTTGATAACCTGGCAATGGGCCGTCCTTCCATGGGTGGAATCCGAATGCTGCCCGATCTAACGCCTAATACAATCCATAATCTTGCCAGAGGGATGACATTAAAAAATGCAGCTGCTAACTTGCCCTTTGGAGGAGGAAAAGCAGGCATCATTGCTGACTCCAATCTGACTCCTGAAGTTCATCAAGAAATTGTCAACCGGTTTGCACGACTGCTCTACCATTATAGAGATATTTATTTACCGGGACCGGATGTTGGCACAAATGATGCCGATATGAAAATCATTGCAGTCATGAATGGATTGGATAATGCGTTATCAAAACCGGTCGATATGGGTGGTAATCGCATCGATCAGCTTGGTGCTGCTGGCGGAGGTCTGGCGATTGCCCTTGAATCATTATTGAAGGAAATGCCTCGCTTGAGTGTCCTCTCTCAATTCTCTAGTACATCAATACCAGAGAAAGATGAGATTACGATATTAATCCAAGGTTTTGGAGCGGTTGGTGCGCATGCAGCTAGACAACTTAATTTACGCATACCAGAGGCACTCATTGTCGGAATAAGTGACATATCAGGATACGTGTTCGATCCAGTTGGCTTACCAATTGAAATCTTGTTTAATGAATGGTTAAGCAAAGGGGTTGTAACGAAAAGTTACTTCCAGGAAAAATTAATAAATCTTCCAATAGGAAATATATCCACGAAATATTCAAGTTGTCCTGAAGATTTACTGCGCGAATCAGCATTTTGTTTCATTCCTGCTGCGCCAATCGCCAATTATCTGGATATTACCAATGCAACTCATCCTTCAATGACCACAACACACATGGGATCTTGGGGATTAATTATCGAAGGAGCGAATACATATTCTCCTGATCCAGAACGAAAATATGCTCGCTCTCGAATGGAGCGTGAAGTCTACCGGCAAAAAGGGATTCTGATTATCACAGATTATCTGGTTAATTCAGGCGGGGTTATATTTGCTGCTCAGGAACAGTTGATAAAAACACCAGATCACTTACGGATCCCTGATGGAACATTAGGTGATCTTGACGCTGTCAATAAGTGGCTGGATCAACATTCACGGGAATTCAATCTTTTAGCAGAAAAACGTCTTAAAGCTGCTGAAAAAGCCCGTGATGATGTTGTTAAACGTAATATGCATGAGATTGTCGATTTGTTGATCACTGATCCTGATATGTTGCCATGTGAAGCTGCTGAAAGCATTAGTATTAGCCGTATCACCTCACGTGAAAAGGACCGTACAGCATCTGACATCATGGAGTCAATCATCACCATTCAGGCAACTTGCACTCTTCAAGAAGCTGCCCGTTTATTCGTTGAGACAGGTTGTCCCATTCTGGCAGTGATCAATTCTCGGAACGAGATGGTAGGTGTAGTTTCGAATTGGGATATTACTAAAGCCGCATCGCGCGGTCCAATTGAAAAAACCACCCTCGAACAAGCCATGACCCGGCAAGTCATATTTGCCAAACCTGATGATCCAATCCTGGATTTGGTCCGTAAGCTTGAGTATTACGAAATTTCCGCTATGCCTATTACGGAAGGGAAAAAAGTTCAGGGTATGGTAAGCACAGATATCCTGGCGAGGCGCTCCCTCTATCGCCTGTTACAATCACACAAAGATTAAGTAATTTCACATCTTTAAACAGCCCCTCCTTATCAAAACTGGAGAGGCGGTCTTTTTAATTCACTTGACAAATAGCACAATTGTTCTATAATACTATTATGGAAGCATATGAGAGATTAAAATTGCTAACATCACAGATGCATTTGGAACCTGCTGAAGATTCGTCCTGTGTTCAACTATCCACTCGTAAGCAGGATAAAATCACTGTAAGCGATGCAGTATTACCCAATGGTAAACGTATCTCCTTACTCAAATCCCAGCTGTCCACTGCTTGTGAGCGAAATTGTTATTATTGCCCCTTTCGAGCAGGGAGAGACTTCCAACGTGCAACGTTTAATCCTGAAGAATTTGCCAGGGTATTCATGTCCTTGTATCAGGCCCGGATTGCAGAAGGAATTTTCCTTAGCTCAGGAATTATTAATAATGGTACTTTTACCCAGGATAAGCTAATAAATACCGCGGACATTTTACGAAATAAACTAAATTTTCGGGGATATATACATTTAAAAATAATGCCAGGCGTAGAATTCGCTCAGGTAGAACGTTCGATGCAGCTTGCTGACCGCGTTTCAATTAATCTCGAAGCACCCACAACTGAAAGACTTGAAAAACTCGCCCCACGAAAACAATTCGTCGAGGAGCTATTACAACCTCTAAAATGGATCGATCAAATCCGTCACACGGAACCAGCATATAAGGGATGGAATCAACATTGGCCGTCATCTGTAACCCAATTCGTGGTTAGTGCAGTTGGCGAAACAGATTTAGAGCTTTTATCAACCACGGAATATCTTTACAATAAATTACAGTTGAAACGTACATATTATTCGAGTTTTAACCCAATAACTGATACGCCTCTGGAAAACCTGCCTCCCGGATCACCGGTTCGTGAGCACCGCCTCTACGAGGCCTCTTTCTTGTTGCGAGATTATGGGTTCGGTTTGGAAGAGCTTCCATTTAACCCAGATGGTCATCTACCTTTGAATGTTGATCCTAAATATGCCTGGGCACAGACTAATCTATTGGATAATCCGATTGAAATAAACCGGGGGGACAACCGCGAGCTTCTGCGTGTGCCAGGAATTGGACCGAAAAGTGCAAAGGCTATCATGAATGCGCGTACAAGAAATAAACTATCTCGCCCTGAGGAATTACATTCATTTGGGGTAAATCTTAAGCGAGCAGCCCCTTTTATCCTTATTAACGGGAAGAGGACAGCGTATCAGACCTCATTTCTATAATTTCCAACGTCATCCCTTGTAAATTTCAAATGGATATTCTATACTGATATCCATGTTACGCATTGGTATTGATATAGGCGGTACCTTTACTGACTTTGTGGTTCATGATCTAGATGATGGCAAAATAACCACATTAAAGATATTAACTAATCCGACAGACCCTGCAATTACTGTTTTGCAAGGATTAAAAAAATTAGGTTTAGACCAACCAGCACAGATCATCCATGGATCGACAGTAGCTACCAACGCATTATTGGAGCGAAAGGGTGCTCATACAGCACTGGTCACCACGTGCGGTTTCAAGGATGTCATTGAGATTGCCCGCCAAAATCGGCCAAGTCTCTACGATTGGTCGGTGAAACCACCCCCAGTATTGGTTCCCTCATATCTACGAGCGGAGGTGGATGAACGGGTCGATTATCAAGGTAATGTCCTCACTCCTTTAGATCCATCACAACTTGATGAAATTATCAAGTTTCTCATCCAAAATGATGTCGAATCAGTCGCAGTCTGCCTAATTTTTTCATTTTTACAACCCCATCACGAACAAATGATTGTTGAACGATTACGTAATTCTGGTTACTTTGTCTCTGCTTCCAGTGAAATCTTGCCAGAATATAGAGAATATGAGCGTACAATTACGACTGTGGTGAATGCATATGTATCTCCTATTCTCGACAGATATTTATCTAAATTGGAAGCCGGCCTTCCAAATTCAAGAATGCAAATTATACAATCCAATGGTGGAATGATCAGTCTGAATGAAGCGAGGCAGAATGGAGCCCGGTGTATCCTTTCGGGACCAGCGGGTGGAATTGTAGGTGCGCAGAACATTGCCCAGACGATCTTTAGTGTAAGTTCTGGTAATCAATCTGATAGAACGATCAAGATAATATCGTTTGATATGGGTGGGACATCAACTGATGTATCACTCATTAATGGACAACCTGGTTTCACAACAGAGGCAGCGATAGGTGGTTGTCCCATTCACCTGCCAATATTGGATATTCACACAATCGGTGCCGGTGGTGGTTCTATTGCGTATGTTGATCCAGGTGGATCATTGCGGGTGGGTCCACAAAGTGCGGGAGCGTTCCCTGGGCCAGCGTGTTATGGTACTAGCGAATTACCGACAGTCACTGACGCTAATCTTGTATTAGGTCGTCTCATCCCTGATTATTTCCTTGGAGGTGAGATGAAGATATATACTGATCGGGCATATGCGGCTATGTCGACACTTGGAACATCACTAAATTTAACCGCAATCCAAGCAGCTTTTGGTGTGATTGAGGTGGTTAATGCACAAATGGAACGGGCTTTGAGGGTTATTTCGGTAGAACGAGGCCATGACCCACGCGATTTCAGCTTGTTCTCATTCGGCGGAGCTGGAGGATTACATGCCGTCGAGTTAGCACGACACATGGGAATACCTAAAGTAATTATCTCCAAATATGCATCGACACTCTCTGCGTTTGGTATGCTGGCATCCAATGTGATAAAAGATTATGTCAAGACTATCATGCTACCTGGTACTGTTGGTCAAGAAACGATCACGAACCTTTTTTCCCCAATGGTCGCCCAAGGAACCAGTGATTTACAGAAAGAGGGAATTGAAAAAGATCAGGTCGAGATTTTGGGTAGTTTGGATGTTCGTTATGTGGGACAATCCTATGAGCTAAATATACCTTTTACTGAGGAATTCATTTCTGATTTTTATAAAGCCCATAGCATCACGTATGGTTATGCATACATGGATAAGGCTATTGAAATAGTCAATCTACGTGTCAGAGCAATTGGAAAGGTCGTTCCAATTAGCCTGCCTCCAATAAGCACCAATCAAAAATACAATGAGCCTGCTCCGATAGAGTTTCGACAAGTGGAAATGTCTGAGGGATCTTCAATTCTTGCTGTATTCGATTACCAGCAACTAGCACCAGGCACAAAATTCGAAGGTCCAGCACTCATCGTTTCCCCAGATACAACCATTTTAATAAACAAGTATGATGTCGTTAAAGTCGATAATTATCAAAATCTACTAATCGATGTAAGGTTAGATCACTAGATTTTTGATTGGCAAATAAGCTCGAAGGTTTAGCATAAACACCGGTAAGGATGCGAATATATGTCTACTCACCCCTTAAAAATATTTGCAGGTTCTGCCCACCCCTCGTTAGCACGTGAAGTGACGGATATCCTGAGTGTCCCTCTCGGAAAATCCACCACTCGAATATTTGATGACACAGAAACTTCTGTGACGATCGACGAAGTAGTACGTGATCAGGATATCTTTTTAATTCAAACCTGCTCTGCTCCGGTAAATGACCATCTCATAGAGTTGCTGCTATATTTGGATGCATTCCGTCGGGCAAGTGCCCATAGTATTAGCTTAGTTATTCCTTATTTTCCGTATGCCCGGCAAGATAGAATGGCACATGGCCGAAAAGCGATCAGTGCAAGGGTTGTAGTAAATCTTCTAGAATGCCAGGGTGCCGCAAGGGTTATCTTTTTTGATATCCATAACCCTGCAATTCAAGGATTTTTCAATATACCTGTCGATCCCCTCTCTGCTATATCCCTCTTGGCGAACTATTTCCGAAAACCTGAGTATGAAAATGCCGCGATTGTCAGCCCCGATGTAGGTCGAGCAAGCCTGGCAGGTAAATATGCAGGATTGCTTGATCTACCCTTAGTAATCATGCATAAAAGAAGATCCTGCCCTTCAGAAGTGAAAACCACCCACATCGTCGGGGATATTACAGGTCGTCGGCCAATCATTGTCGACGATTTAATTGCTGGTGGAAGTGTGCTTAGGCAAATTGACGATTTATACCAACATGGTGCTCAGGGCAAAACCTCATTAGCAATCACACATCCAGTTTTATTATCTACTGCACTGAAAACATTGGATGGAGACGATCGGATTGAGAAACTGGTTGTTACGAATACGATACCTTTATCACCTAAAAAACTTCATCCAAAACTTGAAGTTTTGTCGATCGCTCCAATGTTGGCAGAAATAATTTATCGAATTCATAATGGTATAAGTATTTCAGAAAAACTGATTATGTCGTAATGTCTATACGCAAATATCAATATTGTATGCCATCTGATCCCATCCGACTTGAGGTTTATAAGCATTTTTTCTCTGCCATCGCCGAGGAAATGGGTGCGATCCTACGAAAAGCTAGCTTTTCACCCAACATCAAGGAACGCCGAGACTATTCTTGTGCCATATTTGATTCACAAGGCAGCATGATTGCCCAGGCAGCACATATCCCAGTGCATTTGGGTTCCATGCCATTATCGGTTAAATCCGCTATCTCCAAATTCACGTATCAAGGTGAACGTCTTCTACCCGGTGATACTATTATTCTTAATGACCCATTTCTTGGGGGCACTCATCTACCGGATATAACCCTGGTAACTCCAGTTTTTATTGATGCCATCACTGACATTTCCGATAAAAACGTTGGATCGACTTTTCTGAAAGAAGAAAATAATACTCCTGTAGCCTATGTAGCCAACCGAGCACACCATGCAGATATCGGGGGTATGACGCCGGGTTCAATGCCGATTGCCCGCGAAATTTACCAGGAAGGGTTGATAATCCCACCGATAAAATTAGTTACTGCGGGTAAGCTAAATCAGAATATCCTCGATTTGATCCTGGCTAATGTGCGTACAGCGGAAGAACGTTCTGGAGATCTAAAAGCACAAATCGGAGCCAACCAAAGAGGAGAAAACCGATTGATAGAATTAATCCATCGGTATGGCTTGCAAGAAGTCTCTCATTATATGCAGGAGTTATTACACTATGCAGAACGGATGACCCGCCGTTTGATTTCGGATCTCCCGAATGGAAAATTCTCATTCTCTGATTACCTCGACAATAATGGGATCACCGATGAGAAAATATTAATCAAGGTAACAATTACGATTGAAGATGAGACTGCTCAGGTCGATTTCACTGGTTCTGCACCCCAGCAGAAAGGAAGCGTAAACGCAGTCTATGCAATCACACTATCCACAGTCAACTATGTATTTCGGTCCCTGATCGGTCTGGATGTGCCTAATAATAGTGGGTGTTTAATTCCGATACAAATAGTTGCTCCAACAGGTACGATCGTTAATGCGGTTCACCCGGCACCTGTCGCAGGTGGTAATGTAGAAACATCTCAACGAATCGTGGATGTATTGCTCGGAGCACTTTCCCAAGCCTGTCCGGATCGAATACCTGCAGCCTCCCAAGGTACGATGAATAATGTTAGCATCGGAGGTTGGGACCCATATAGAGATCGATTTTTCACTTATTATGAAACAATCGGAGGTGGAACAGGTGCAAGTCAGTTAGGTGATGGAACGTCAGCAATTCATAGTCACATGACAAACACCCTGAACACACCCGTCGAGGCATTGGAGTATACATATCCATTACAAGTCATCCGCTATTGCATACGAGAGAATAGTGGTGGAAAAGGAGCTTATATTGGTGGAGATGGAATCATTCGGGAAGTTAAGCTATTAACGAATGCTCAAGTTACTCTATTATCTGAACGACGTACCACCTCCCCTTATGGCCTGGCAAGAGGAGAACCTGGGCAACAAGGGGAAAACAAACTAATCCATGACTCAAAAGAGATCGCCTTGCCTGGTAAAGGCTCATTTTATTGTTCCAAAGGTGACATTCTAAGCATCAGCACACCTGGCGGGGGAGGTTATGGGATGAGGAATGATTAGTATCAATCTATTGAGCATAATCCTAGCAGTCGCACCAGTTATAATCATCTTCCTATTGCTAGCATTTCGCCATACACCTGCTGATATTGCCGGTATGGTTGGATGGTTGGTGACGGTCATCATCGCCTGGATTTATTTTAAAACTTCACTGAATGTAGTCCTCCTATCAAGTTTGGGAGGGATCGTAGCCTCACTCCCCATTGCTCTGGTAGTTGCCACGTCAATATTCCAAGTGACGATCATGCAGGAAACGGGTGCAATTGCCCGAATTGTCGCTTTATTAAAAACCATCTCCCCCAAAGATAAAATCGTGCAGATTCTGTTGATCAATGTGGGATTTGGTACTCTATTGACCGCGTTAGGAGCAGTTCCCGTATCTATCCTGCCTCCCATCATGCTCTCATTGGGATATTCATCATTTGTTGCAATTGCATTACCCGCGATCGGTTATGATGCACTGACTACCTATGCACTTCTCGGAATTCCTGTCGTCGTATTTTCGAATACGGTTGGCTTGCCGGTGAAAGAAGTCGGAATGTATTTCGCTCGGTTCATGCCAGTGATCAGTACATGTATCGCCCTGGGGATGTTGTGGATCGTAGGTGGCAGGAAAATGATGTTGATGGGATCGATCCCATCCCTCATATCTGGATTAATCGCAGGATTTATCTGCATCGGAATGAATGTTCTAGGATTGATTACGATCACCGGAATAGCCGCTGGCTGTGGGGTTATCATAGGCATGCTTATTTATTTGTGGTTGTTAAAAAAACCGTTGATTGACCGAGAGAAAATGGATGATTCGGACCGTTTGGCAGAGACACGAATGTCCTTGTTTGCAGCAATCTCTCCTTGGTTGATACTGACAGGCACATCCCTGCTGGTTAATGCACCTTTTCTCCCCTTATTTGATGCTACCTTCAACCGATTATCGATGCCTCTGGAAATTATTCCGGGAGCGCCGGAGAAAATCCGTTTATTGTGGCAAGCTTACTTCTGGATAGCAGTCAGCACGATATTCTCCATACCAATATTAAAAGCTTCGCCACGCCGCTTAAAAATCAGCCTGCAAAAATGGCTAAAAAGAGCACCACGCCCGGTATTTTCCGCAGCGATATTTTTTGCAATAGCTTATGTGATCAATAATTCTGGTAAAAACGTTAACTGGCAAATCATAAACCCCAATTTAAATATGATTGCATTACTTGCGAAAGCCTCGTCAATGACATTTGGTCAACTCTATCCTCTTGTAGCACCCTTTCTCGGATTATTTGGAGGATTTATAAGTGGTTCAGAGACTTCAGCAATAGCGATGTTAACCAAGCTACATCTATCAACTGCAGAAGAAATCGGAGCAATCGGATTACTCATTGCTGCTGCCAGTGGAATTGGAGGCGGACTGGCTAGCGTAATCTCACCAGCAAAATTACAGAATGCTGCAGCCAGCATTGACCGTATCGGAGAAGAAACGCAGGTAATACGCACCACCATCATCATCTCATTGGTCATCACAGCAATCTGTGCCCTAATGACTTTGATTTGGGCTTTTTAATATTTCAAAAGAACCTGCCCATGGGGAGCCTAACCGGTTCCTTTGAGATATCTTGACCTTGCTCATCTTCTGAGTTACTTGTGCAGTGATCCTGACCACACTCTCCCAATCTTCACTGAGAATCGCCTGCTTCATTTCTTCTCCCAAATTGCTTGCCCAAATCCATTCCATACGATAACGATCAGCTTTAACCCAATAGCCGCGTTTTTCCCATGCAGTAACCGATGCATCAATCGTTTCGCCAATATCTCGTAGGGACAAGGCGATATAAGCCAATAAATCTCGTGTGGTCGCGTCCATTCCAGATTTAATGGTCAATTCACGGATAGCCAATACAATACCTTTTTCCAACAAAATCCGATCTTTACTGGCACTCCCTGTCTTAATTATACGGCTCAATCTTCCACTCCTGATTGATTCTATTAACATTTTGATAGAAAGACCGCATGATTATATCCGATTTATTGACGTCTACCTCTCTCTAGCTTATAATTCCAGCCCGCGGGGAAGTGCTGGAATTGGCAGACAGGCATGACTTAGGATCATGTGCCGCAAGGCGTGAGGGTTCAAGTCCCTCCTTCCCCATAAAATAACTTACCCTCAATTGATTCCGGGGTATATCAAAGGGATAATGCCTTGAACATCGAACAACAAACTCTAGAAGATCATCAGATCAAGCTTACAGTCCAGATAGAACCATCTAAACTGGAAGAAGCCAAACATCATGCTGCTCGACAGATTTCTCAGAAAAAAAAGATACCTGGTTTTCGTCCAGGTAAAGCTCCATACCCTATTATCTTGCGTACAATCGGTGAAGAGGCGATTCTTGAAGAAGCTTTAGACCTCCTGGTAAAAGAGATTTATCCTAAAGTAATTGAGGAAGCTAAGATAAAACCTTATGGTCCAGGTTCACTTGAGAACATGCCCAAGCTTGATCCACCTACATTTGAGTTTATTGTCCCACTCGAACCCGAAGTCGTACTTGGAGATTATAAGAAGATTCGCATTCCTTATAAACTAAAACCAATTACAAAAAAGGACATCAATAAAGTACTGGATGATTTGCGTGATCGACAAGTTGTGCTTGAGCCTTCAGACCAACCCGCAAAAGAAGGGGATCAAGTATATATCAAGCTTTCTATTAAACGGATTCATCCTGCAGAAGGCGAAATTCCCAACCTTGTTAATGATAGACGTATGCCAGTGGTAATTTCATCTGCAAAGGTTGAAAATAAATCTGAGTGGCCATTTCCAAGCTTCGCGATGAAAATGCTTGGCCTCACCAAAGGAGAGGAAAAAGTCTTGCTTTATACTTATCCCGAAGACTCTGAGTTTAAGGAATTGCGTGGGAAAGAAACCGAAGTTCAAGTTTATGTGGAAGAAATCAAAAAACGTATCCTTCCTGAATTGACAGATGAATTTGCTCAATCGGTTGGTGAACAATATGAGAATATGTCAGCATTAAATGCTGATATTCGCAATACACTCGAGAAGCAAGCCAAGGAAGATTATGATAACAACTATAACGATAAAATCATGCAAGAAATGCTGAAGGATACCGTCATTAAATATCCTCCCCAGATGTTAGACCGCGAGATAGATTTATATCTTCAACAACTTGAAAATCGCCTGGCTCAGCAAAAATTGGACATAGATACATATTTGAAAATGCGTAAAATCGATACGGCAGCGTTACGCACTGAAACAAAACCTCTTGCTGAAGAAAGGTTGAAGCGCACTCTGATATTGCTTGAAATTTCTAAGGTAGAAAATATCCATGTGGAAAATTCCGAATTAGAGACTGAATCTATGCGTACCCTGGACGAGCTTGGACGCATGATGCCTCCAGATAAAGCCAAAAAGACACTAACCAATGAATTTGTGCGTGGAATGATTGGTAATATTGGCGCTGATTTATTAGTCCAGCACACATGGACGTATCTGCAATCCATCGCGCGTGGCGAGAAAGCAGAGCCGGTGGCTGAAACCAAAACCGAAGCAACTGACAAAGAAACCTCAGCTGCAGTAATCAATGAAAAACCAAAAAAGAAAAGAACAACCAAAAAGGTGGAAAAGAATGAACCTAAATGATCCTCTATCTCTCGTACCAATGGTGATTGAAACCAGTGGGAGAGGTGAACGTGCCTATGATATATTCTCACTATTACTCAAGAATCGAATTGTATTCCTGGGTACTCCAATCAACGACCAGATCGCAAACCTGACCGTTGCGCAGTTATTATTCCTAAATCAGGAAGACCGTGAAGCACCTATCTCAATGTATATCAACTCACCAGGTGGTCAGGTATATGCGGGTTTAGCAATCTATGACACTATGCAGATGATCACAAATCCAATCAGCACAGTGGCCGTTGGGGTGACCGCTTCCTTTGGCACCGTCCTCTTAACTGCAGGAACCAAAGGTCAACGGTATGCTTTACCTCATGCGACCATACATATTCACCAGCCATTGGGTGGTGTACAAGGACAAGCGACAGATATCGAGATTGAAGCACGTGAGATACTCCGTTTGAAGACCCGCCTGAATCAAATCTTATCCTTCCACACAGGACAATCCGTGGAAACAATCGAGAAGGACACAGATCGTAATTTTTATATGGATGCGAAGGGAGCGGTCGACTATGGTATCGTCGACCAAGTCCTCGAATCACCCGCAGAAAAGGTAGAAAAAAAGTAAGTAATCTACCTCTACCAGGGAATTTAAAACTCAATTACCATGTGAGTATTCATGAGGATGTGCTCGGAGCAGATAGGTCATAATTCGATGCTTCCGGGCACATTCTGATTTAGTGTACGGATCAACCATAGGACCAAAACAATCAATTGATAACATCACATATCACTCAACAATCAATCCAAGCGCTTATTCTGGATATGGATGGCGTTTTATGGCGCGGTTCGGAAGCAATCGGTGATCTTAGCTCTATTTTTAAACAAATCAACAAAGTTGGTTGGAAAATTATCTTTGCCACCAACAATGGATCGCGAACCATACAGCAATATATAGAAGTATTATCTTCTTTTGGGGTCAATGCAGAACCATGGCAAGTTATCACGTCTGCCACAGCTGCAACATCTTATTTACTCAATCAATTTCCAAATGGTGGACCGGTCTATATCATTGGCGAACAGGGAATTATTGAAGCCTGTTCTGAATTTGGATTCTATCAATCCGAAACCAGCGCGGTGGCAGTTGTTGTGGGAATAGATCGAAAGCTAACCTATGATAAATTAAAAACTGCGACTTTACTGCTTCGTTCTGGTGTGCCGTTTATCGGTACAAATCCAGATCGAACCTTCCCGACACCGCAAGGCTTAGTTCCTGGAGCAGGATCAATCCTGGCAGCATTAACTACAGCCAGTGATGTACCACCTATTATCGTTGGAAAGCCTGAACCCACGATGTACAGGATCGCGTTGGAGCGGTTAAATATCACGGCTGATCGAGCTTTGGTTATCGGAGATAGACTTGAGACGGATATTGCCTGTGCTCAACGAATTGGTTGTCGTACTGCCCTGGTGTTATCAGGAGTCACCGGTTCTGAGCAGGCCGATGCCTGGCAGCCTGCTCCAGATATCATCGCAAAGGACCTTGAAAGCCTAATTAAATTATATTGGCAAAAAGGATAAACGCAGCTCCTAAATCGTTTTCAAGAATGATTATGCAAAAATCAGCCAGTATTTACGATCTTAGCTTTGATGAACTCAGCGCAATAGTAAAATCGTGGGACGAGCCGGCCTACCGGGTATCACAAATCTGGGAAGGTTTGTACGAGCATTTATGGAGTACTTCTGAAGAATTTACCAACTTATCTAAAACTTTACGGCAAAAACTTGCAGAAAATTATTCTCATGATAAAACGGGGATTGATGGTCGACCATCCCTTATAAGTCTTCAACCGATAAAGAAACAGGAATCATCTGATGGAGAAACGGTCAAGACACTTTTTTCCATATCAGGTAGTCATACCGTCGAAGCAGTATTAATGCGATATGCTAAACGTCGCACCTTATGTATCTCCACACAAGCGGGATGCGCCATGGGGTGTATATTCTGTGCTACAGGACAAATGGGTTTCCAGAGGCAGCTTACAAGGGGTGAGATTGTTGAGCAGGTATTGTACTATGCACACCAGCTAGCCTTGGGAAATGAACAGGTTACAAATATCGTTTTGATGGGAATGGGAGAGCCATTTCATAATTATGAAGCAACTATGGCTGCTATAGGTCGTCTGAACGACCCACATGGGTACAATCTCGGTGCGCGCAGATTCACCATCTCGACAGTTGGTTTGGTACCAGGTATTCGGCAATTTACCAGTGAACACTCCCAGATTAATCTAGCAATTTCCCTACATGCAGCTGATGATATTCTGCGTTCACAGTTATTGCCAATCAATCGAAAATACCCTCTTGAACAGCTATTCTCAGCCTGCCTCGAATATATTCAAGTCACACATCGAAGATTATCGTTTGAATGGGCACTGATTCAGGGTGTAAATGATGGGCCTGAACAGGCTCACATGCTCGAACAAAGATTAAGTGTATTTCGCATGAGAGGTTCAATCCTATGCCATGTCAACGTGATTCCATTAAATCCTACGCAAAATTACGAGGGTCATGCCTCAACCCACCAAAGAGCATTAGCATTTAAAAACGTGTTGGAACAGGTTGGCATCCCATGCACCATTCGATTACGCAGGGGGATTGATATTCAGGCGGGTTGTGGTCAGCTGGCGGGTCAAAATATCCGAGCATAATCAATTAATCAACATCAATATCCGTCCAGCACCCCAACTACTCCTAAGATATCTAATGGATATATGATCTTTGCACCGACGATTGTTAAGTTGCAGGTGGGGTGAATGCCTCGAGTAGTGAAATGTGCATTTTTATCTGCCAATCGGTCAAATAAGCAGAAAGATAGGATCATTTATAATCATTTAGGCGGTGGTATACACCACCCGAATATTTCAATCCGTTAGCTCAAATTCTAAACGCAAGACTCTCACCCACACACCTTTTGCACGGCATGCGGAGACTAATTTCTCCCCTTCAGGGGAATGCAGTAAATTGTCTGTGGTGGCGATAACCCCACTCACTTGTCTCTCCTGGATAAACTGATCGAGTTTATTCGCATCCCCAAGAATATTAACCCCATGGATATTGCTTCCCCACTTTAGAGAATCATCATCAAGAAAACCAACTACACTATATCCTATGGCAGGATTTCGTAAAATCCATCTGAGAGCTATCTCACCTGCATCCTCAGCACCATATAAAAGAACATTTTCCTTCTGTATTCCTGAGAATTGTCGAATATATATTCTATCCAATACCTGAAATGAGGAGCGGGATCCAGCGAGACCAATGAGAAGATATATGATAAATAGTAAAAATACATCACCTGTAAACGGCTGTCTTGGAAAAGCTATCTGGATGAAAATCCACGATACACCCCCCGCTAGCATAGATGCTCCAACGTACCGGATCAAGTCATTAATTCCAATATAACGCCACATCCCGCGATAGATACCCAGGAGGTAAAACGATCCGTAAGTTATCCCCAGTGCAATAGGCCATGAAAGCAAGAAAAGATTCATACTCGTCGAGGTCATATTAAGCCCAAAGCAGGTCCAGAAGGCAAGATAATAACTGACACCGATCAATAATAGATCGAAAATTAGTTCAAATATCCTGCGTTTAAAAGTTAGAGTGACTATCCAACGGGTGATTCCGTTCGGCTGCTCCTGTTGAGTTGAAACCACCTTCATTCTTGCTAAATATGCTACAAATAGAGAAAGTATTATTAATAAAATAGGGATAAGAACCAGGCTTAGGTCATAATCCCAAGCTTCTAGTCCAATCGAGGCTAAACCAGATATGATCGCAATGCTGTACAAGACAAGTACGGCTTGTCTTTCAGATAATCCAAAGGCTACCAAGCGATGAGAGGTGTGATCTGTTCCACCGGTAGCAGGAGATTGTCCCCTAAGTATGCGTGTAATAGCAACTAAACCAGTATCCAAAATGGGTAACAGGAAAACCAAAGTCGGAACACCCACAATGGCAAAAATGTTCGATGCCTGAGTCCGACGTGCAATTGCCAATGCAGCTAGCGAAAAACCCAGTAGCATGCTCCCACTATCGCCCATGAAGATTTTGGCAGGGGGAAAATTAAATACTAAAAAACCAAGAATACTACCTGCAAGTGCTAAAGAAAGGATAAGTAATTCGGGATAGCCTGTTTTCCAAAAAAATACTGAAAGAAATCCTGAGGCAATCAACGCCACACCCCCTGCCAATCCATCCATATTATCCAATAAGTTAATCGCGTTGGTGATTCCTACCAACCAAAAGAAAGTCAGAAGAATATTCGCTATCGGCCAGCGGAAAAAGTTGATGGTATTGCTGCCAAAAAAAATGACTGATGTAGCAGCAAGTATTTGGAATGCAAGCTTTATTGGAGGGCTAATGTGTTTAAAATCGTCATATAACCCGATGGAAAACATAATGATGATAGCTAATAATATGCTCCACCGCTTACTAAAGAGAATGTGATCTGTGTTGGTCAACCAAACAACCAGGAGGGAGGCAGCAAATGCAATAAAAATCCCGATACCACCAAGTGTCGGGGTTGGTTGTCGATGCCATCTATCTATCCGGGGTAGAGCTACTTGTTTAATCTTAAAACTATACCAGCGAATTACAGGCACTAATAACAAGCTCGCTATCAGAGCAATGATCAGCGGTAGGAAAGTAGTATATGACAAAGTAAGTTTTCCACGTTTTAGTTTTGTTCTCTTACGGCAAGGTTATAGTTTGAGTAATTAAATCCTGAATTCGGCTTGTAGCCGATGATGGCGCGGCTAATAATGCTTGATTTGCATAATATTGAGCTTTGGCTTTATCTCCAAGCTGAAGATATAACTTGGCAATAGCTTCTTGGACTTTCCATATGTCAGTTGAATTTAAACCAGCATCGATCGATTCAAGTAAGGCATCAATTGCCTGCTGTAATTCCTCATGATTAATATTTTGAGGATCCATTCCTGCCATTATGGTGTATACATTTCCAAGTGATACAAAATAGCTTGCCTTTGAAGTGGTATCAGTAGACTTCCAAACATTGACTGCTGTTCTGTAATATCCTGCCGCGGTGGTTAATGCTTGTTCTTTTGTTGATGTATCCGTTGCTGCGGAGGCGATTCGAAGATAATAATCTCCTAATAATCCCTGAGTAAAACTGAATTTTGCATCGAGCTCCAATGCATGTTGCAGCCGAGCTAAGGCTTGTTGCGGTTGTCCAATCACTTGCATAAATAAGACAGCCCATTCGTCCCATAATGTGGAATTATTCGGACTCAACATAACGGCAGTTGCGTAATAATCTGATGCTTTTTGGTTTCTATCCGTACGAGTTGCTGTTATAGTTGCTTTACCAGCCCACCAACTGTATAAGCGAGCCAGATTGGCAGTGTGGTCCGTATTAAGGGGGTTGATCGATTGAGCCTCTTTTAGATCTTTCTCTGCTTGTGAAACAAGGTTATCCTGATCTATCGTGGCATCGGTAATTTTAGCTTGTTCCAAATAGCTTCGTCCGAGAAAAAGATAATAATGGTCTTCTCTAGGGGTAAGTACTATTGCCTGTTTATACAAAAATGTTGCCACCTGCCATTGACCGCTTTTTGTGAATGGATCAGCCATTTTAAAATTAATATCTGCATGAATTACCTTTAAATTAGTGCTGTTTGTAGAAATAAACAATAAAATTAACATTACAGGTACCATGAATCCGCTGATCGCAGCGGGTGAAATACTCCGCGATGGCCACCCATCAAGCAAGCTGAATGCAGCTAGCATAAGGATCAAAAAAATATACAGATAGTATTTAGTCAACAATGAGCCAATGTTGTTCACTTGCGCAATTAGGTCATTTTGATTCGCCGGAGTAAAAGAAGCTAACGCTGACAGGCTGAGCCCATGTAATATCCAAAACAGAACCCCTATTGCTATTGAAACAACTGCCATAGCACTTAGGTTTTTCAACCAAATGATATTCTCTGGGTATTTATCGTTTTCGGTGGCAAATAATAATATCCCCGCTAACCAAGTAATCATAATTAGAACCCAAATACCCAACGATACCGCATTATCCTGGTTAGCCAAGCGGGTTAACGAATTTAAAATAATCGCCACTATTGACGTAGAATGCACAGAATTGGACTCATAATCAAAACCTAAAGTCGCAACGATAATTCCCACAATAACTGCACCAGTCAGTGCGTTCCTGAAAAATTCTGGTTTTTCCGCAAAGAATGACCGTCTATTTCGATCAAAATTTCGCCGCGTTCTTACCACACCAGATTTTTCTTTTTTCTTACTGACTTGATAAATTTTCCCCTCATTGGTATTATCCGATGACCGTAATTGTGTGTCTACCAGGTTGGTCTTAGGCAGCACATATCCAACCACCAAAGTCAACCCAGCATATGTCCAAAATAACGTCCGTGTAGCAACAATGGCAATACCAAAGTTTATTTCAACAAAGTGTCCAACAACCGCTGCTATTAACACGATCAATAATGGTGTATAAGGATTATTTTGTATGTGCGCATCGATGTTGGAGAGAGAAAATAATGCATAAAATGTGAGATAAACAACAACCCCGAATATCATTCCAAATGGTAATCCTACCCCTAGAAATTCAATCCCTTTAAGGATGATCAAGGCGATCGCACCAACGATACCACCACCAATCAGACAAATATAAAAAAGATACTTGTTTCTATTATTATTTATCAAGCCCTGCCATTTTAATCCGTAATAAAACACCGCACTAAATATTGATAAATAGACCAGCAGACCCGATACGCCTGTGATAACAATAGAATCCCAAGTCTCATTATGAGCCCGGTCTGGTGAAGCATTCCGCTTTTCGACTTGACCGAGTTCGGGTGGATAATATTGGTTATAAGCAACATACATGGATTCAGGGCCATAACCAATTAAAGGTCGTAAAATATTATATTTATCTGTACTTCCGTCTGGGAATTTAAGTGGATCGTGGATCCCAACCAGCTTTACGGTGCCCTCCCATATGTATTGGCGGACCAAAGCACTATTGCTTTCGGGATCTAAGAGATTTCCAAAGCGACCAATAGCTGGAGAACTCTTTAAAGCTTCGAGTGGTCCATTGCTCAAATTGAATACTGCTAAAAAAGCTGCCCCAAGAATTGCCATTCCAATGGTTATAAAAGTCAGCCACCTATTACGCCGATAGATGGAAAATAATAGCAATATGAAAAATGAAGCAGCTGCCAATCCAAGGAGAGGCCCACGACTCCCACTCATATAAATTGCGATCAATTCTAACGCAGCAATAAAAACATATATCGTCGCACGTATGACTTGTTTTGATGAATTGATACCTAATCCTTTAGCATTACCATTATCAGTAAGTATTGCACTGAAGGCTTCCACTATCTTACCAATTGTCAATGGAAATACCATGATCAGATATGCTGCTACGAATATTGAGTTTCCCAAATTGGCAGCAATACGAATCGATACATTTCCACCCCATGGGATGGGATCAATTTGATATCTTTGTAACAAGCCATATAGTGAAACTGGCAAGCTGGCAAGAATAATGGTTGTGACGAGGCGGTTGATTTGTTCACGCCTACGCAAATTTACTATGAGCGAAAAAAAGATTACCAAGTATGAAAAAGTGGTATAAGCTCCTTGTAGGCGTTGATATGAGCCTAACAAACTGATGGAGGGCGTAACAGAGAATATCGTTGACACACAATAAACGATCACAAGTCCAATTACCGGTGCAATCAACGGAAAATTCCACAAATACTTAAAAAATGAGGTATCCCTGGTATCAGCTTTCCACTTAATCCCACCTTCATCTACCAGTTTAATCGCCCAAGCCGCCAGGGTTAGTAATGCTAGCGAGCGTAAGATGGTTATTTTATCGGGTTCAAAAATGCGACTTGAGTAAATGTTAAAAAATATTGGTACTACGCTAACGGCTGCGAGCCAGGTAGCCTCCATCACCCCTAGGCAAAACCGGCTTAATTTGGTTGGCATGTGATGTCACCTATTTTTAATAATACCGGTTACGATATCACAATTTTAGCTAGTATGCAAGACAAGTATTGACGATATAATTTATAACAGATAGAATTATTTGTCCTGGTAATTGTTTATCCGATTCAAATATACTATGTCTATGCGCATACTTTATCTTTCCCAATATTTTCACCCAGAGGTTGGAGCCACACAAGCTCGAGCGTATGAAATGGCGATTAAATGGATTCAGATGGGTCATCAGGTTACCATGTTGACAGAATTTCCTAATCATCCATCCGGCATCATTCCACCCTTCTATAGAGGCAAATTATTCGAACGAATTAATTTAAATGGTATAGACATTCTTCGTGTTTGGGTCAAAACTTCTCCGGTCAAAAATTATAGTAACCGAATAATGTTTTATTTGACGTATATGATCAACGCCATTATTGCCGGTCTTATTTTGGTTCGTGGTAAATACGATTTTTTATATGCAACCTCACCTCCACTTTTCGTTGGTGGAGCTGGCTTGGTATTGAGCCGACTAAAACGCATACCCATGTTCTTTGAGGTTCGTGATCTGTGGCCTGAAACAGCAGTTGCAATCGGCGAGTTATCAAATCCGCTATCTATTTCGGTAGCGACAAAGTTGGAAGAAATATGTTATCAATGGGCCATTCAAGTCGTGGTTGTCACCCATGGAATGTATGACCGTCTTATTCAACGAGGTGTCTCACCCTCAAAGTTGATCATAGTTCCGAATGGTGCAAATATTGAGATGTTTAGCTTCAAACCAACCGAAAGGAATCGTATTCGTACTGAATTGAGTCTGGATAGTAAATTCATTGCGATTTACGCAGGAATTCATGGTTTAGCACAATGCCTTGAAACCATTGTGCAAACTGCTCATATATTATCGGGAACACCAAATATCCACTTTATCTTGATTGGAGATGGTCCCAAAAAAGCAGATATCCTCTCCCTTGCAAAATCTTATAAACTTTCTAATCTCACGATGCTTCCAGAAAAACCACGGGAGTTAATTCCAGATTACCTTTCAGCTGCGGACGTCGCAATTGTACCTCTCAGAAAAACCGAGATTTTTAAAAGCACGCTTCCTTCTAAATTATTCGACGCTTGGGCGTGTGAAAGACCTGTTATATTGAGCATTGATGGTGAAGCACGTGCCGTCGTTGAGACTGTAAAAGGGGGATTATTCATCCCACCAGAAGATCCTGTCCGAATGGCCGAAGCATTGATTTATTTGATGAACTCACCTGCTGAGAGACAGTCAATGGGAGAAAATGGGTTGTCTTACACCAGGCAGAACCATTCCCGTGAAAAATTGGCCGAAAAATTGATCATTCACGTGGATAAATATATACAAAACTAAGATTTATTTCATATCTTTGTTTTTCCCTCAATGCAATAATTAGGTCATATTTTGGATAAGCAGTCGCTGCTTTCCACTATGATAGAATTGAAACATGGGTGAAAAAGTAATCGCTAGGAATCGGCGAGCACGCCATGAGTATTTCATCCTTGAAACCTTTGAAGCAGGTATAGCTCTTCATGGGAGCGAAATTAAATCAATTCGAGCCGGTCAAATTAGCCTGGCTGAAGCATTTGTGCGTGTAGATGGAAAAGAAGCATGGTTGGAAGATGCACACATAGCCCCATATGAGCAAGCCAGTATATATAATCATGAACCTCGTCGACCCAGAAAATTACTCCTACATAGCTCTGAAATTCGGAAATTGTGGAATACTGTCCGTCAAAAAGGTGTCACCATCATCCCTCTTTCTGTTTATTTAAAAAAAGGCAAGGCTAAAGTGGAAATCGGTGTCGCCAAAGGTAAAAAACTATATGACAAGCGTGCTGAAATCGCCAAGCGTGACTCTCAACGAGATATCGAGCGAAATTTAAGCGGACGTGATTAACATCGAAATATCAAACTTATATGTTTTTGGATTATCCTATGTTAACCAATAATATATTCGCATTGATTATTACTTTCATTGTTGCGCTTGCATGGTTACGAATTAATGATTATTTGGCACATCGAGGCTGGGTCGAAAGCCATTTAAGCCGAAAACTCATCCATATTGGCACAGGCCCACTATTCGTCCTATGTTGGTTATTATTTAATGCTAGTCCAATAAATAAATATCTAGCAGCTTTAGTACCACTTGCTTTCACACTCCAATTCTTGCTAATTGGTACAGGTGTAATTAAAGATGAAGCTTCTGTAAAAGCGATGTCTAGAAGTGGTGATCGACGTGAGATATTGCGAGGTCCACTATATTATGGAATAATCTTTGTCCTTTTGACAATTATCTATTGGAAAAATTCACCGATCGGAATCATTGGACTGACGCTCATGTGTGGCGGTGACGGATTAGCGGACATCTTTGGTCGTAAATGGGGTACAGAAAAAGTCCCGTGGAACATAAGAAAATCCTTGGCGGGCTCGCTCGGTATGTTCCTGGGCGGATGGGTGTTATCCATCTTAATCATCTGGATTTTCACAGCTGCTGGAGTCTTTTCACCAGCTATTCAGTCATACCTCCTTCCGGTGACTATAATATCCGTCGTTGGTACTTTGGTAGAATCATTACCGCTAAAAGATATAGATAACTTTACCGTCACATTATCCTCGGTGATTCTGGGTCATCTACTCTTTTAATCCTTAGAATTGAGAGTGATCTGGGTATTTTAATAACCATAGAGGCAAAGATTCGATTAGCTTTTTCATGATCAGCTCGGTGTTTTCATAATAATAACTGACCTTTCCATCATAAGCTTCCCCACCAGTTTCACCTACCAGGTCAGTGACTCCTCTTAAGATTAGACATGAGATATGATTTTTGTTAGCCACCCAAGCAATTGCGCCTGACTCCCAATCACCTGCAATAGCTCCATATTTTGTTTTTAATGATGGGATATCATCATAGAATAAATCCCGGTCCGCAGATACTAATAACGTGCGTTTTACCTGAATAGGCAATGGAGAATTTAGCCAAGATGTATCTATCTGGGTAGAAAAGTGTTTGATATGCTCTTCAGGGTCACCCATCTGTTCGAAAATATCATAAATGATCGTTTTTTCGACTAATATTATCTCCCCTTTATCGATCTCCCCTTCAAAACCACCGCATGTACCTATATTAATGACCATTTTGGGAAGCCAACGACTTATCGCGTATTGGGTCGAAGCGCTGGCCGCAACCTTACCCCAACCTCCGTGCATAAGTACAATAGGTTTTTTTAAAGTTGGGATTTCTCCATATAAATAAGTAAACCACTCACCATAAGGAGAAGGGAAAATGGCTGATTCTGGAAAACACTTACGAATAACTTGCCATTCAGCATTAGCAGAAATTAAGACGACAAAATCCGGATTTTTACTCATTTCTCCCATTTCTCTTCGTATTGACCAACATCCTCAGAAGGATTAGAATAATTGTAGAAAATATTCAGGAGTAGCTATGCCAATCTACGAATACATCTGCAAGGATTGTGGAAAACGCTTTGAAATGCTTAGGTCAATCAAAGATGCTGATACGCCCATTGCTTGCAAATCTTGCCAAAGCAGTCGAACACAAAGAGCTCTTTCAGTTTTCTTTGCCCAGAGTGGTTCCCAAATCATTGCTGGCGGTAATAATAATGGTTGTGCAGGATGCACAAGTGGGGCATGCTCATCGTGTAATACAAATTGATCTTCCTTACCAATGCTCATATCTGACTAACTCATCTAAATTCTTACGCAGTTTAATTCCTGGTGCATCATCTGGATAACCCAAAGGGGTAAAGAGTATCGGTTCTACATCATCCGGGATTAATAAAACTTTACGCGCATTCGTTGAATCAAAGGCCGCGATAAAGCAGGTACCTAAACCAATATCTGATGCTGCCAACACCATATGGTCCATAACAATGGCAGCATCAACATCCAAATATAGCCTTCCATCACGCCTAACCCAAGCGATGGCAGGTAATCCACACACGCAAAGGATCAATGGCGCTTGAACGAACCATTCTTTCTGGTATATAGTGAGTAATTCCTGCTCTCTATCTTTGGTATGAATCACAATAATCTGGAATGGTTGGCGGTTACTGGCAGTCGGTGCTAGTCGTGCGGCATTAAGCACATACAACAGTTTATCTTCTTCGACTTCTCCAGACTTATATGCTCGAACAGAATATCTTTTATTTATCAGATCGTGGATACCCATGATTGCCTCTAAGATATAAATTTTTACTTACCAAATTTTTATGTGATTAATTATTCAATTTTACCTTATCTAATTTACCAGATATAACAGATTGATGGTGATTTTTCTTGACACTAAGCCTGAATAGTTGTATCTTATGACATCGAAAACCAGAGGAGACACATGAAACAATACAAGGTTGCATTACTTGCGAATCTCAAGAAAAATGCTCCCAAATTTGAAGGAATGGCCTTAGATCAATGGGACGATCTTGATTCGGAAAAAACCATTATCGCTTTGGTAGAAGCTATTCGATCCGGTGGATATACGTGCGAATTCTTAGAAGGTAATCTTTCATTATTTGAAACATTGCCAGTATATAAACCAGATATTTGTTTTAATATCTGCGAGGGTCATTTTGGCGATGCACGCGAAGCTCAAGTACCTTCAATATTAGAGATGATGCGCATCCCCTACACATGTTCAAAAGTCCTTACCCTGGCATTAGCACTGGATAAGCCAATGACTAAGCGGGTAATTGCATTCCACGATTTACCGACCCCTGAATTTCAAACGTACGAACGCATTGATGAGGAATTATCACCTGAAATGATTTTCCCGCTCTTTGTCAAACCCAGCCGTGAAGGGACAGGAATGGGAGTTTCGAGGAATTCGATAGTTTACAATGAAGAAGAGATGCGAGATCAAATTTCGATCATTATTGAAAAATACAAGCAACCAGCATTAGTCGAAAGATATATTGAAGGCAGAGAAGTCACAGTAGGATTTGTTGGAAACCTGGTAGGTCCTGTCGCCCAACGACTTCCGGATGATGAAAGCGCTCGTAGAATCGAAGCTGGTTTGCATTTTCTTCCCCCCATGGAGGTTGATTTGTCACCTTTTACAGATTCTGACACGGTGTATAGCAATCGACTAAAAGTCGACCTTGCGGATAAGCTCAATTACCTGTGTCCAGCTCCCATTAGTGATGATTTGAGACATGACCTGAACTGGTACGCAGCAGCTGTATTTCGTGTGATCGGTGCTTTAGATGTATCCCGGGTTGATTTTCGCTTAGATGTCCATAATAACTATAAACCTTACATCCTGGAGATAAATCCCTTACCTGGGCTTTCGCCAGTGATATCAGATTTAGTTATTGAAGCTGCAGGTGAGGGAATTGGTCACACTGAATTGGTTAATATGATATTGGAAACCGCTCTTAAACGGTATTTAATGATTTGATTTTTATCAATTAATCTCCACTTTATTGGCTTCAACGTTATTTATATCTTCAACCCTTTTTGATAATGTTTCTATTTTTTTAATTAGAAGCTGAAAATCGTTTTTAGTAGGTATCTGTCTTTGCCTTAAGAATTCTAATATCTTTCCCTCGACGTTCTCCTGGAAATCTTCCTTCATGGAACTAACCGAGAGTAGCTTTCCAAGAAGCTTCGTTCCAGCTTCCTGACTCAATTCCCCACTTCCGATTAGTAGATTCACTCGTCTTTCAATTTCAACATCATAATGATGAACTAAATTTAATGAGTTAAAAATATTTTGTCGGATCTCATCAATCCGGCTACCACCGGACTGAACTAAACTGATTAATAAACTTACTGGTAAAAATCCAGCTTGGTTTTTCTGTAGCTCGTAAATTATTTGGCTTAAGGTTGTCGAGGTAATATCATTCCCGGTAGAATTATCAATCACCTTAACTTCCTCACGCTCCTTGATCAACTCTTCAATCTCTTCGAGTGTTACATATCGCTTGGATTGAGTATTGTATAGTTTTCGATTGCGATACCGTTTAATAATTAAAGGCATGATTATCCTTGAGCGCAGAAATTAGCACGAGTGTTTACCCTCTAACTTTACTATTTACCCTAGTCTTTGGATTTGGTTAGTTCATCAATTTTCTTTTCCAAAGCGGCTATCTTCTCACTAAGCTCATTGAAATCAGATTTTGTAGGTACTGGAATACGATCTAAAAAATCAGCTACTCTTTTATGAGCGTGACTTTCTTCGCCATGAAGATATTTCTTCCGGCGTTCTTTCATTTCGTTAAGCAAATCTTCTCCATCTTTTTTAGCGATTTCGCCTCTCTCCACTAGCTTATCTACAAATTCTTCAATTTCGTCATGCTTGAGTGCAATTGCACCCATTCCAGCTAGCACCATTCTTCTTGCAACGTCATAAAATGAATGAAATTCTCTTTTTTCATCATCTTTCTTTTCTTCTGCATTTGTTTCCATAAAAAAACTCCTTTATTTACAAGTCTCATAACGCACTGCGTAATGATAATTATAACACATTGCGTTATATTTTCATGTAATTAATTATGTTCTAGTTAATGAACATAGGAATACCTGCATATACCCCTCGGATGAGGTAGTTATAAAACCCATTAGGTTCGGATTAAGAAAATAGGGTAACTTATTAAATTTCTATAAGGATGTTATCATCTAAACTGTCGGATATAGATGATAACAAAACCAGCCAGTATCAACCATAATAAAACAAGTAAAATCGCTAATCTTCTAATTCGTGGTGAAAGTTTCGCAAATTCAACACCTTCGGATGGATTTGGTGTTTCGGTAGCCATAGCTGGTCTAGGAGTATCCGTTGCCGTAGAAGTGATAGTTGACGCAGGGAATATTAAAGTAATTGCGGGTAAAGGCATGAGTGTTGTTGTTGGAGTTTTTGAAGGAGATGGAGAGGGTGTATACGTTTGTGAGGGAGTAGCTGGTGTTATAGTTTGGGTTTGTGTAGTAGCACCAGTAGTAGTCGTTCCAGTCACAGTTGCGGCATGAACAGGATTCGTAATTGTAATAAAAAACATCCAAATCATCAGGATACTAATCAAGCTGCTAATTATTTTCATCAAAGGCTCAATATATCTACCTGAGAACACATCGTTAGCTATTACAATTTTACCAAAATAATAGAACCTCTTTATCTCAACCCCATCTGCTGTTGTTATAACACCCTCGCCTATTAAATCTTTATGGTTCGTGAAATAATTAGATTGTATAATACCTACAGCTTGTTGATTATCTTTAGTCCCCGACAGCTTATAATTAACTTTTTATAAGCGAGGTAAGATACATTCTTCAATATGGATATGGAATGAATAAGAAATATCATATTAAGACCCGTAAACTCTTGCCATCTCACCCAACCCCCTCTATAATTTTGTTATGAGTCAAATATCGATTCTATATCGGCTACAACAAATCGATAGCCAGCTTGATAATGCAAGGATAGCATTACAAATTATTGAAAGTAAGTTGGGTGACGATACAATAATGCAATCCCCACAGCAAAATATCGTTCAGGCAGAACAAAAGCGTCTATCCGAATTGAGGAGACTACGTGATGCCGAAAATAAATCCTATGACACGCGGGTAAAAATTGAATTGTCTGAATCCTCACTATATGGAGGTAAGATACAAAATCCAAAAGAGCTTCAAGATTTACAAAATGAAATAGCGTCCTTAAAACGACTGATTATTACTTTGGAAGATAGGGAATTGGAAGCTATGATGGCAGTTGAGGAAGCAGAAGGAAAATTAACCCAAGCAAATGAATCATTGAAGGATATCGAGGAAAAGCAAATTGAACAAAATGCTGCCTTGAATGGGGAAAAAACAAAATTATTGGCGCAAATCGAGAGATTAGAATCCGAGAGGAAAGCAACGCTTCCTCCAATTTCAGTAGCTGATTTATCTTTATATGAGCAGCTAAGAAAAATAAGGAATGGAGTTGCTGTGGTTAACATTTCATCACGAGCATGTACGGCCTGTGGAGCTACATTGACTGCGGCACTAATTCAATCCACCCAATCTACCGGTCAACTTGTACGTTGCCCCACGTGTGGAAGAATTTTATATCCAGGATAACCTGGAAGGAATTTTCGTGATTAACTTTTTACGCAATTTGAAAATCAGTCCTTCATCATTTTGGTTAGGTTTTCTAACAGGTGTATTGTTTGCTTGGATTCTTTCAAGGCTGAGAATATATATTCCCAAGGTAATTAGGATATTCCGTAAAAAAGTGGGTGGAATCCGCGAAAGCTTTTCTATCAACACTGAAGTCCGCTTACGAAATGATGTCTACCGCTTTGCTCAAAAACAGCATCTTGCAGCTTCCCTCTTTTCGTTAGATGAAATTGCTATTGTACCTAAGGTACTAACCCCTCTCATACAGTCATCACAACCAATGGAGATTGCACCTACCGATAGTGTAAGTTTAACCATTCCATATGTTCCAGATTGGCCTGAATTGGCGGCAGTTTACAAAGCGTCAACGATGACATTGATCGAGGCGCTTCAAGGAGGCGCGAATATCATCCTCGCTGGCCATCCAGGTGGCGGGAAGACTGTAGCGTTAGCCTGGTTAGCATCTTCGATTGCACGTAATAAGGCTGGGCTGGGTATGTTAGAAGGTTCATTGCCTTTATATGTTCATGCTACCGATATTCAACATCTCCTGCCCCCCTCGGACCAAGATCCAAATGATCCCGGAACCATTGGAGCTGGAAAGGAAGGATCATCAGATATTCAAGCAGTAAAGAAAGATCATAATTTAGGTGATCCAATTGATATATTGATCAAAGCCATATCTACATATGCATCTCCGCTAACCATAACCAGGCTAACAGGAATAATTCGATCAGCAATTGAGAAACAACGTGCGATCCTAATATTGGATCGAGTTGATGAGTTACCTCCCAAACAAGCAAGTTCAATAACAGAATATTTGAAAACTATTCTTGAAATATATCCGAAATTACGAATCATCACGGCTTTATCTTTTGATAATCTTGCGGGATTACCACCACTAGGATTCAGCCTTCTCGCAATGGCAGCATGGGGAGATGACGATAGAGAAAGCTTTTTAAAACGGTGGAACCACCTTTGGGCAAAATTTATCTATCCATTGGATAAAAATCAAACAAAAAAGATTAATTCATATTATTTTAACAGTTGGCTAAAAATTAACAATACTATGCTTAAACCCCTAGAATATATGCTTAAGGTTTGGGCTGCGTTTTCAGGTGATATTCTAGGAACTGATGGACCCAGTGCCATAGAAGCTTATATTCTTCGCATGACTAGTAATGCGTCCAATGCTCGAGCTGGTTTGGAACGGTTCGCCCTTCAGCAGCTAATTGAAATAGGCACCACACCTGGTATTCATGATTCGGATCGATTACTTTCTGAGAAGGAAGTAGAAGCAAATCCACTAATCAATGAATTACCTGCTGAATCTACACCTACGAATCAACCAAGTTCTATAAAATCCCAGAATATTAAGGAAGTCACTGGGATTGACACATTAATCAATAACGGTGTATTGGTGAGCTACCCTGGTTCACATTATGGCTTTTCACATCCAATATTGGGTGCTTATCTCGCCGGTAATGCAATAACTGAAATGGGAACCATAAAACAGATACTAAGTCAGCCTCCTTGGATAGGAAGAACTTTAACATTGCATTATTTTGCTCGTACCGGAGATGTTTCACCGATTATAAATAATTTAATCCAAGAGGACGATATCCTCCATACTAATCATTTACTTATCTCCCGTTGGTTACAAATCTCCCCTAAGAATCGACCATGGCGTACCATTATTTTACGTACTTTAACTTCGATATTACAGAAAGAGAAAGATACTATTAGCTTGGCGGCAAAAATAATTTCAGCTATGGCATTTTCTGGGGATGTTGGTGTATCTTTATATTTTCGACAATTATTGAAATCTGACCATCCGAATTTAAAGCAATTGGCAGCATTAGGCTGTGGAATCCTGGCAGAGAAAAAATCAATTGAGGATTTAAACTCATTATTACAAGAACCGTCTCCATCCACTATCCGAGCTGCAACCTTAGCACTGGCCGCTATCGGAGATAAACAATCACTTGAAATCTTAGCTTCCACTTTGTTGAATGGAAATGAGTTAATGCGCCGATGTTCAGCTGAAGCATTAGCAAATAATCCAAAAGAAGGTCATCCAGCGCTGAAGGAAGGAAGCAGCATGGAGGACCTGTTGGTTAGACGCGCAGTTGCTTTTGGTCTGATTAGGGTGAATCAACCTTGGGCGAATAAAATCTTAGAAAATATACAATTGGAGGATAATGAGTGGGTCGTTCGGAATGCTGCTATTCAAGCATTCGATGAGCTTAAAAGAAAAAATAATTACGCACCAAAGCCTTTGATTGATTTGACAGAAACACAATGGTTAATTGATTACGCTGTAAAAGCCAGAACCACAGTTGCGCCAGGTGAACCGGGTGAAGAGCTTGTGGTTAAAGCCCTTGCCAATGGCACTCAGGAAGAAATATTGAATGCATTGGACTACTTTCGCAATAAATGCGATGCGGAAGCGATAAATTATGTCTATGCTGCATTTACCAACAACACGGGGGAGATTAGGGATGTCGCATATTATGTCTTATGGTTGATGATGATCAGCGGGATTGATTTACCGATATCGATAAAATACAATATCGAGTAGATTATTCTGAAGGGTAAATATAAATTATTCGTATCGACATATCATTTACCCGACTTCTATATTTATGATCCATCGTTACTGGTAAAACTCAATTTTCTTTTAGTGAAATGTTGAGATTAATATACTGTTGATGACCCTGCCCAAAATCTGTACTATTACAATAAATATAATCGGGCTTAGGTCTAGCATTCCAAGAGGAGGGATTACGCTTCGAAGGGGTCTTAGCATCGGGTCGACAACACGATCAAGATTCAGCCTCAATGGGTGATAAGGTGACATAAAATAAGACAAAAACACTTTGATGATTACCAATAAAGTGATTAGTTGGACAATAATATTTATGATATTGGTTAAGTATACGATCATACACCCTCCAAATTCATCCCATCCTCGGACCCAGTATCGCCTGCCCGATTCGAACACATGTGGAACCTTCTTGAATTGCGACCTCAAAATCCGAACTCATTCCCATCGACAGCTCATTGAATGCTGTTAATTGAAAGTGATCGACTATATATTGCTGAAATTGATATAGTGTCTTGTAATAAGGCCTTGACGCTTCAGGGTCAGTGGAATATGGCGGTACGGTCATCACCCCAAGGATATTTATTTTAGGCAGTGCAATAATTTTTTCGATATCTGGCAAGATATCTTCCCAATCCTCTTTTCGCCTAATATCCCACCCAGATTTTGATGCCTCACCGCTCACATTAAATTCCATCCAAACAGACAGTGATTTATCCAATATTGTCGCAAACCTGTTAAGTTTTTCAGCTAGTTTAACACTATCAAGGGAGTGAACATATTGGAAATATTCGCAGACGTTTTGAGCTTTGCGGCTTTGAACATGCCCGATCATATGCCAGCTAATGGTTTGGTTATAGGTTAGTGCCTTGATCTTCGGAATCGCTTCTTCGACATAATTCTCACCGAAATTAGTTGCTCCCGCATCAATTGCATGTTGAATCACATCTATTGGTTGAGTTTTTGTAACGACTACCAAGCGAATACACTCAGGATCTCGACCGGAATTCCTAGCTGAAATATTAATCCGCTCCACAACTTTATAATAGTTACCACGAATAATATTCTGGTTTCTAGAAAGCTCATCCACATGCTTTTCCTATACGCACAAGCCTATCACTACACCGAAACGGCCGGTTTTCCCGTGCTCGCCCCGGTGTGAGTACCAATCGTTCATATTGCAGTTGGTACAAATCCCAGCAACTTCAATTTTATAGACCCCGATTTCATTTAGGATAACCTGGTTCGCCCTCCACAAATCGAAAAACGTCTTTCCATGATCATATATGATTAGTTGCTCAGCCTTGTCCCCAAAACTCAAATTAACCTTTTCGATGACGTCATTACCTATCGAATAATGATCGGGCCCAATAGAAGGTCCAATTGCAGCTAGAACATGATTGGGATTTGTTCCATAATTCTGGTTCATCTTGAGTACAGTCTTTCCTGCAATTTTATATACTGTGCCCTTCCACCCGGCGTGTGATATCCCGATCACACGATTAACAGGATCGAATAATAGTATTGGTACACAATCAGCAAACCTCATCATCAGGGTTACATTGGGTTTATTAGTGATAATTGCATCAGCTTTAATATGTATTTCATTCGGAGGTAATGGTCGATCAGTCAATACTATCTCTGTACTATGAATTTGGAAAGTATCATAGACATTCTCCGTTTTTAATTGTAATACTGCCATTGCTTTCTCACGATTCTGTATTACTCGCTTAACATCATCGCCTACAGATGCACCGAAATTCAAACTTTTCCATGGTGATGGTGATAGTCCACCATGCCGAGTGAAAAGCGCATGATATAATCCCTGATTTTCAAGAGACAAAAATTTGTAATATTTTATCGATCCCTCTTGATAGAATGGCACAGGTCACTCTTTCGAGGTAATTTTCGATTCAGCCCATTTCAGAGCCTGAGAGAATTTCACATCCAAAAACTTTCGATTTTCTTGCATTGATTCTTCGACATAAGGATAAGCAAACCAAGCAGTTAAGAAACCGAACAAACAACCCGTAATAACCCGAAGGATTGGAGTACTTTCCCGAAAAGGGATCAAATTTAAAGGTGGCTGACTGATTAATTGGCTAAAACCATCCAAACCAATTGGTACAATTCCGATGATAATCCACACCACAAGGTGGATTGCCTTTATCTTTCGCCGCAGGACTGCAAATAATAACCCGAATAGAAGAATTCCTCCATAAATCGCCACATCACGTTCACATAATGCAACTTTATATCCCAATTGTGCATTTCCAACAAATGCCCGGGCAGAGAGCAAATCATATCCGTTTAACCCAGTTGCTGTTTGATAAGAAAAAAGACCGGCAATCCCAGCCTCCGCACGCGGATAAGCTACTTGTTCACCAAACAAAAACCAGGACCGAAAAGCGAATTGATGACATACGTAACCATAAGCGCTGTAAATTGCCTTTGCAGGTGTGGTAGCTCCAACTTTCATAAATACAGGTGCTAAAAAAGGGATTCCTACGTACAAAAAAATTAAGATATTGAATAATGCTAGATAATGTCGGGATAACCATAAACTAAATCCATCTGCTTTAGACCAATTAATTGGAATATGAAGTCGTCCTTCTTCGATCGCCTTATCTAGCTTAGCTTCCTGCTCCTTACTATGCTGGACTGCCATAAGTGAAATTTCCAAATCCTTTTTCTCGATTGGAGCAGATAATTTATAAGGACCAATAAGTACGACCGGTACATTAAATCCATACAAATTTCTTAATTTGATGTCGCCATCTACATCAATAATCGTCAAACGATGGGGAATACTGAGCTGTAATTCCTCCAGGTATTTTTGAGCAACATCACAATGGTGACAATCTTTGCGACTATACAACTTCACTTCTATCATTTGCCAACTCCAATAATCAAATTTACTTGTTACATTATCAATTTCTTAACCAAATTTCTTTGCAAATTCATACCGAATTCATGGAAAGAATACGAAGGTAAACCGATGCTCAAGCTATTGTATAGTAGTTAGTATTATGGGTACAAAGCTTTAAGCATTAACCTTCTCGACTACTTCCTGTTGAGATGCAGCTATCGCATGTCCACTCAAATATCCTAAGTACGCAGGGACTAATGGGAAAACGCAAGGAGATAAAAAAGATAACGCACCAGCAACTACAGCTGTGATTAAACTTGGTACTTGTGCACTGGATGGGAGATCAAGATATAAACCAGATTGGAGCGCCCAACGAGCGATTACCGTCATTTGTGCAGAAATCATTAGTAATCCGATGGCAATGATCAACAATCCCGCAATAACTTGAAATGCCCGCATATATCTGCGTAACCTTCGAACAAGAGGTAGCGCTTGATCGATTGCAAGTGCTAAAAGTAAAAATGGTATCCCAAGACCGATTGAATATCCTAAAGATAAAAACATTGCCTGACCGACTGTTTCAGAGCTAAAACCCAGTGTGAGGATGGCACCTAGTGTTGCCCCTATACATGGGCTCCAACCGGCTGCAAAAAAAATGCCCATAGCCATGGAGCCCCAAAATGTACCAGTTTTTCCTTTGAACTGTTGACGCGTATCCATATAAAACCATGGTATGTGAATAATATCCATGGTTGCTAGACCAAAGATAATTAGTAGTAGTCCTCCTACGCGTGCGATCCAAAGCTTGTATGTGACGAACAATTGACCCAAGAGAGTCGTTGCTCCTCCCCATCCAATCACAAATATTATGGAGAAACCAAAAACAAAAGCTAACGCATGAAGAAATAAAAATCCACGATTTTTAATTCTCCGATAAGCTTTTGCTATATTATTATTTGATTCCAAGATAAAACTCCATGACAAGAAGATTGATCTATACAAACTGGTAAAAAACAAAAAATATTATGATTCTATAACTTGGACGGTCGTGCTGTTCTCTCCAGATATCGATATATCTACCATACCAGGATCATAAGGAATCTGGGGAAGACTCCAACGGAAAATCCACTTTGCATCTTCAGGAAGAGCATTTACACAACCATGTGATTTGGGAGTCCCAAAATCGTTGTGCCATACTGTTGCATGAATAGCAACTCCTCCGGTGGCAAATACAGATACCCATCCAATCCCCGGCAAGTCATATGGAGCTCCTGTTGTTCCGCCACTCATTTGAAGGGAAATGAATTTTCGTGAAATCAAATACGAGCCCAAAGGTGTAGACCATTTATCTACAGGATTCCCGTACATGTCGTATTTAGCACCAGTAGAGACTTGGCAATAATAAACTTCTGTAGCCCCTTCAAAGCAAGACAGTGTCTGCCGGCTTACGTCAACGAATATTTTTTTATTCTCAACCTCTGGATTAATCGCGCTTATTTCTGCGGGTGGAATTGGATGCATTGCTTCTGCTGACACCCAAAACATGTCTACCCCACCATAATAATTCGGATTCACACGATAATAAACACTTCCGTCATCAGCTGTTTTTATCTGATCTATGTAATACACCTGACCAAAATAGACACGTAAGGGTAAACCCTGATCAATGCGTGCCCGGACCCACGAATTCGATGAAGGCGCATTGACCAAAGTGACATCTGCATATGGGACGGTAAC
>Ga0153916_10000030_pt1 | contig 89426 bp, 144 predicted proteins | sample Opewatmetagenome_FD_109642 | JGI IMG/M metagenome (GOLD analysis project Ga0153916, IMG submission 109642) | Freshwater wetland microbial communities from Ohio, USA - Open water 3 Core 3 Depth 4 metaG | ecosystem: Environmental > Aquatic > Freshwater > Wetlands | place: USA: Ohio, Lake Erie...
CCGCGCGCGCGGCCGCCACGCCGTCCCTCACGCTACACCTCCACGACGCCGGAGACGGGGCGCAGCACCTCGAACGACACGACCAACGGCTCGTCGACGCGGCCGTTCCTGAATTCGACCCACAACTTGGCGACGCCGTGATCTCGCATCGCCTCGCGGAGCATTTTGAGGGCCGCGATCACGTCTTGGGACAGCTGCTCGTGCGTCATCTCCCTGAGTCCTGACGTTCCAGCTGGGATGGCCATTGCAGGTTCCTCCGCGGTCTTGGGTTGGTTTCCCGTCGCGCCGACCGTGGGCACGGAGGGATTCGCGGAGACGGCCGCGAAGCCGGCGTTGATGAGCTGCTGACGAGCCGTCGACCATTTTCGCGAGATGCGGGCGCACGGGACTCCGACGGCGCGCGCGAGGGCCGCCGCCTTGTCGTGCGCGTCGTGCCCCATGATCTCGTAGAGGATCACCACGGAGTCGGCGTCGTGCGGCAGCACGCCGTTCACGTAGGAGCGGGACCTTCCGGCCTCCCAGTGGCCGACGAGCTCCACGCCGAAGTCGCGTCGCAGCTTCTGAGCGATCTCCCGGGCGAGGTCCGCCGGCCCGCCCACGAGCAGCGCCTTGTGGGGCGTCACGGCGCGCTCCTCTCGTAGCAGACCACCTTCGTCCGCGGAGGAACCCACGACGGGCCGCGTCCCCGGAGCGGGTCTCCTCTGGCGCGCTCCCGCGCGTCGAGGATCGTCACCTCGAGCTGCCTGGTCACGCGGGCGGGGGCCGCCTCCGTGGCGGGGGGTTCTCCCGCCGCCCGGACGGCGTGCGCGACGGCTCCCAGCGCCAAGAGAGACGCGCTCGCCGCGCCGGCGAGGAACCACAGAACCCGGGAGGGTTGCTCCGGCCCGGGCAGGTCCGGGTACGTCTCCCGGCGCGTCACGGCGCCTCCGGAGGCGGGGGCGGCGGGAGATCCGCGGGCGAGGACGCCGGAACGGGGGCGGGCGGCTCGCCCGCCGGGCGCTCCCGAGCGGGAGGAGCCGGGGGGGTCTTCCGGCAAGGGGGCGGCCCGGCGCGAGGCTCTGCGGGCCTCCCAGGAGGTCGCCCGGGGGCCGGGCGGGACCTCCGACCCTTCCGGGGGCCGCCGGACCCGACTCGGAGGATCGAGGGGGCCGTCTTAGCCCAGGCGCGGAGGAGGTCCAGGCCGAGGTCCATTCGAACGGCCATCAGCGGGGGGCGGTTGTCCAGCTTGCAGAAGACGACGACGGGACGCCCGTCCGTTGCCGTCTCACCCTGCTCGAGCGCGGCGAACGGGTTCGCCTTGGACGTGGACGCCGCGTGCTTGCACTCCACCCAGAACGGCGTCCCCTCAACGTCCGTGACCTCCCCGCCGTCGCGGCTCTGGATGCCGCGCTTCACGAGTCCGCCGAAGATCGGACGCAGCACGCAGGCGACCTTCTGCTCCCACTTCTTGCCCTTCTCCCTGCTCCGCTTTCCCATCACTCGCCTCCTCGATCAGTGAAGTGCTCCAGCCCGGCCATCGTTGTTCCGAGCTGGACCATCGACATCATCGCCCCGACCTCCTCCTCCGTGAACAGCGGCGAGCCGCAGTACCGACACGGCGCCTCCAGGCCGTCCGAGATCGGGATGTTCTTCGCGCACTTCCCGCACACGATGTCGGCCTCCAGCCAGAAGAAGGCGACGCGCGGGTCCAGCCGCCTGAACTTGGCGGCGCTCCCGCCGCGCTCCGGGTAGAACCGGAGGCGCGCGCCGCTCGCGCTCACGAGTCGCGCTCCTGGACGAAGTCGCTGTCCTGCGGCGTGGCGAGCAGCGCCGCCGCGTCTCCGGCCGCGCGCATCTTCCCGCGTTCGGCGCCGGCGAGCGCGAGCCAGGTGTCCGGCCGCGGGTGGTGGATGCTCGGGTACGCGGTGTCGTTCGGGTCTTGGAACTCGCGGCCGCAGATCGGGCAGCACTTCGCCGTCAGCTTCACGTAGAACGCGCGCTTGCCGTGATGACCCTCGACCTCCTTCAGCTTGTACCAGCCCGGACCCTTCGTCGCGGCGTCGCACCATCGGATCTTGTGCTCCATCCAGAGCACGGTCGGGTCACACGGCACGGCGCACCTCCTCCGTCTCCGGTCTTGCCTCCGGAGCCTCAGGGTTGGAGAGGCGGACCCGGAAGGATCCGCGCTGACGGTCCGCCTCCACGTCGAGCACGGCGCCGTGCGGGCGGCCGGCGGAGAGCCAGATCCGCCACGCCTCCTGCACGGCGTCATCGCCGTGCCACTCGAGGCCGGAGGCGACGACCTCGGCGCGCTCCCAAGCGTCGAACACCTCGACGCGCGTGGTCACAAGTCCCTCGGCAGGTTCTGCGGCGCATCGTAGTTGGAAGACAACCGCCCGCTCCGCGTGCCCTCGAGCCGCATCGGCGACGGGCTCTCCGCCAGCATCTTCGCGGAGAGGATCGCGCGCTGCGCCGCCGCGTTCCCCTTCGCCTTCCTGAGCGCCCCGACCGCGCCCGCCGGGACGGCCACGACCCACCCCCGCACCCACAGGGAGCCGTTGGGTCCGCGCCGCACGCGCACGCCGGCCGCGGCGCAGTCCGCCACCGCGGAGGAGCCGGGGGCGACGTTCACCCAACCGGCCTCCCGCAGCTTCTTGATCCGCTCGTGCGGCGTCAGCTTCCGGCGCGCCGCGCGTCCGGCGACGTTCTCGACCTCGCGTTGGGACGAGATCCGCGGGAAGGAGTCGTCAACCGTCCGCCGCAGCTTGCGGATCGCCGCCGCGAGACGCGCCCGCGCGTTCCGCCGCGCGAGCCGTCCTTGCTCTGGATGCAGCTTCCGCGCGGCGCGCTCCAGCTCCCGGAGAGCCGCGCGAAGAACGATCTCCTGCTCCGTCACGATTCTGGCCGTCATGGCTGTCTCCTCAGAACGAGAATCTGAGCCCGCCGAGAACCACCGCGTTGGATGTCACGGCGCTGATCTCCACCACGATGGTCGCGTGCTGCCACCAGCGCCGCCACGGGTTCGGGAGGAGGAGCGACGCCGCGGCGTGCCCCACCACCGCGCCGGTCACCATCGCGTCGAGCCTGGCCTGTGACGGGTGCGGTCCGATCACGGGGTTCTGCTCGGCGGCACCGCGCTTCAGCGACCAGCGTGTCTGCTGCCAGTCCAGGAACACCAGCCCGACGAACGCCGCCTCCCGCGCCGTGTCCGCCGTGGTCCACTCCTCCGCCGTTGCCGGGAACGGCGGGATCAGCAGCGTCGCCACCGTCAGAAGTAGGATCGTCGATCTCACGACCGCCCCCTCTCCGCGCGCCGGAGCGGCGCGCACGTCGAGCACACCTTCATGCCGTCGATTTCCTCGTCCGCCGAAGCCTTGTGGCAGCGTCCGCACATCGCCACCACCGGGAGCGGCGTCGGCGTCGTCCTCGCCGCCTCGACCGCGCGCTGGCAGCGGTCCGCGAGGCGCTGGAGGAACCGCGCGTGGCCCTTGTCGTCCTGCGCGTAGTTGTTCGCCTCGCGGGAGAGGGCCCAGCCCGCGTCGTTCAGGAGGGTGACGATGTGCTTGGGAACGGTCATGACGATGATCCTCAGTCGTCCATCTCGAGCTGCTCGCCCCAGGAGCACGGGGCCCTGCGGTGCTTCCCGACCAGCAGCCAGATGACCCGGATCCCGACCGGCGGCCCCGCCGGGCAGGCGCCGTCGCCGTCCGTCACGAAGATGATGACCTGCGGGCGCGGCTTGCGCGCGGAGGCCATCTCGAAGGCGGGCCGGAAGTCGGTGCCGCCTCCGCCCTTGAGCAGCGGGAGGATCTCCTGCCACGTCTTCACCGTCTTGACCTCGTGGACCGCCGCGTCGGCCGCGGCGAACGTGACGCGCGCGGAGGTGCGGTTCAGCACCCCCTTGATCTCACGCAGCCCCGCCGTGAGCTCGGAGGTCCCCATCGAGCCGGAGGTGTCGACCACGCACATCACGTCGGGCTTCGGCGCGACGAGCGCGGGGAGGACCGGGCGCCCGGGGCCGAACCCGACCCCGCCCTGGCGGCGGGACGGCGCCCGGTACTGGTAGTCGACCGCGCCGGACGCCCACTCGACGGCGCCGCGCGCGATCTTCGCCAGCTTCGTCTGCCACGGGATCTTCGGGGCCGCGAGCTGCGTCTCCGCCCAGCGCATCCAGCCGCCCGGCATGCTCCCGCGTCCCTTCGACGCCTCCGCCTTGATGGCCTCCGCGACGTCGCGGCGCACGCGCTCCAGCTCCGCCTGCGTGCGCCCCTTCCCGTCCGCCTCGGGCTCGTTCGGGAGCGGGCGGCCGGCCCCGGATCCGCACCACCCGGCGCCCGGCTTCTCGCCGGAGCCCCGATCCTCTCCCTCGCCATTCCCGCCGCCGTTCTGCGGGTCGTTGCCGCCCTTCCCCTTGCCCTTCCCGCCGCCGCGCTTCGGCGGCGGCTGCTTCTGCATCCGGTCCCGCAGGGCCTCCCAGTACGACTCGGCCATCTGGCCGTCCGGCATCCCGCCCGGCTCGTCGAAGATCCGGAACAGCGTCTTCGGGAAGACGGGCACGAACGGCCCGCCGGTCACGCCGACCTTGGGAAACTCCCAGACTCGCCCGTCGTCCGGGATGTCGTCGTTGATCTCGGCGTCCGCGGCGTGGTTCCACAGGAGGCGCTCGCCCGGGTCCTTGATGCCGTGGTGCTCGCAGCGCCCTCCGTGGCGGCGGAGGACGTGCCACGCCTCGTGGAAGAGGGCCGTCGCGCCCTGCTTCACGGTCCAGACGAGGCGGAGGTTCGGGTCGTAGACCATCTTGCCGTCGTCGGTGACGCCCATCGTGCCGAGACCCTCCACCTCCCTCGGGACGAGGGAGAGGAGGACGGCCGTCATGCAGGAGGCGTTGCGCCGCGCGTAGAGACGGCAGGCCGCGAGCCACTCGCGGCCGGTCTTGTAGGTGGTTGCCGGTGCGGTGCTCATCGCGCTACCCCTGCCGTCCGGAGCGGAGGACCGGGAACAGCTTGGCGAGCACCGGGATGGCCTCCTTGGTGGTGTGCAGCTTCGCGTCGACCAGGGCAGTCGCGGCCGGCTCCGTGATGTCCGGGGTGGTCTTGGCGACCTCGCCGACGATGCCCCAGAGGCGCGCCGTCCGGTCCTTGCGGCGCTCCGCCTGCGCGGGGGAGACGAGCGCGGCGCAGGCGCCGAGGACGGCCACCGTGCGGTCCAGGCGGTCCGGGTCGTGCTCGAAGCTGACCTTGCCGTCGAGGACGGCCACCGGGTCCGGGAGGTTCGCCTTGGCGAGCCAGTCGGCGTACTGCGACGCGGCCGCCTGCCCGACGAACGCGGCGAGGAGGAGGTCCGTGTCGTCCTCGGAGAGCCCGTGGACGACGGCGCCGGCGAGAGCGCGCAGGCCCAGCTCCCAGGAGCGCGGGGACGGCCAGGCGCGGCCGCGGGCGGGGTCGCCGTCCGGCGGCTGCTTGTAGAGCAGGGACGGGTACGCGCGGAGGAACGCCGTGACGCGCCCGCTAGCGACCGCGAGCGCCTCGGGCCACGCCTTCATGACGCGCGCCTCCTCCTTCGCCGCGTCGAGCGGCTCCTCGTCGGCCGCGCCGCCGTTGCAGCCGGAGAGCGCCCAGGAGGTCCACTCCTCGACGCTGGGGGCCGGCCACTCGAGGTGGCCCATCCGGTTCGCCTCCGCCGGGTCCATCTCGTACACGCCGGGCGCCGTCTCGACCGGGTTCGCGGCCGCGACGACCCGGACGTGCCCGCCCAGGTAGGAGGAGCCGATCTGCAGCTCGTTCACGAGGCCGAGGAGCGGGGGCTGGATGGCGGGCGCCGCGCGGTTGATCTCGTCCACGAAGACGATACCGCGCGTCCCGTCCTTGAAGTGCTCGATCCAGTCGGGCGGCGGGTAGAGGAGGCGCGAGCCGTCCGGCGTGGGCATCGGGACGACGCCGAACGCACCCTCCCCGCGGGAGCCTGGGGAGAGGGTCTCGACGTGCGCGAAGCCGAACTCCGCGGCCGCGTGCTCGATGACCGTGGTCTTGCCGACGCCCGGGCCCTGCCACCAGCACACCGGGAGTCCCCAGCGACCGCGACGACCGGGGGTGAACCAGAGGGCCTTGAGGATCTGCTTGGTGCTCATGTGCGCTGCTCCTGTTGGGTTGGTGCTGCGTGGGTGAGACTTACCGCGACTGCCTGATCTTTCCGTGGATCTCCGCGTACTCGCTCGCGACCTCGTGGTACAGCTGCGCCGTCTCCGGAGTCAGCGCGCTCGCCCAGGCGTGGAGCGCCTGGCCGTAGCGTTGCAGGATCTCCAGGGACGTCATCTTCGCCGCCGCCGCGCGGAGGAGCGCGCGCTGCTCGATGGTCATGCCGGGCGCGGCGGCGCACGCCTCGTGGACGACCTCTCCGCTCCGGAAGACGACCGGCGTGCGGTCGTAGTCGTCGGACGGGAGAGGCTCGCGGCAGATGTGGCAGGTGTCGGTCATGTCAGTCTCCTCCTTCAGTGCGCCATGCCCGTTTCCCAGCACGACCCCTCGCCGGCGGTCACCCAGTCGCCGCACTCCTCACACTCGTAGCGCGTGCCGGGGCGGCGCTCGCCGTCATGCTCGCGCTGGTAGCGGTACTCCTCCGCGAGCCGGTCGAGCTTCGCGATCGAGAGCGGCTCCCGGTAGGTCTTGATGATCTGGACCTCGGGGCCGTCCGCCCAGAAGACCTTGCTTCCGTCGCGGAAGCAGAGCTTGGCGGCCGGGCCGCGCTTCGTCTCGCCAGACCACAGGAGCAGGTACGTCTTGCCCTTGTACGCGGCCTTCCCCCGGATCACGGCGGCGGACTTGTCCACGCCCTCCGTGCGCTCGCGCTCGTTCCGCTGCTCGATGGCCGTGTCAGCCGCGCCGATCGCCCCTTCCGCGACCTCACGCTTGGCGGTCCACCACGCTCGCTGCTCGGGGTCCCAGTGCGCCCCGGCGTTCCGGAGCCGGTCCTTGATCGGGTAGGTGTTCCCGCGCAGGTAGTGGCGGCGGCCCACGGTCTCGATCGTCACGCTCGTCGTTGTCTTGATCGTCATCGCGTCACTCCTCCTCGGCGTCTTCGGGCGCCCCGTCCCTGAAGTGGGGCATACGCGCCCCGTAGTGCTCTGCCTGCTCTGTCGCGTCGCTCGCGTAGGCGCGTGCCTCCTCCTCCGTGAGTCCCTCCTCGAGGGCTCCCTTGTGCGCCTCGAAGTACTCGGCGGTCATCGTCCCGTTCCGGGCCGCCGGTCCGTTCCGGCGCTCGCCCTTCCCCTTCCTTATACCGCCGTCCGGAACGGGAGGGAAGGGAGAAACGGGCGGGACGGGAGTAATACCCCCAAAGGGGTACAACGGGAGGGACGGGCGGAACGGCCGTCACGGGGGGCTAGCGCCGGGACGGAGGTTCGTAGTAGTAGTAGTAGTAGTAGAGAAGGAGCCCCGTCGCGCGGCCATCCCGGCCCGGGGGCGAACAGGAGCAGCGCACATGGCCATCAAGACCAGCACGCAGCAGCAGCCGAAGCAGTCGTCCCTCGCCGCCGCCGCCGCGACCGCCGCGCCGTCGAAGCCGGAGGCCGCGAAGATCCCGCCCGCCAAGAAGGCGGCGATCAAGATCGCGAACGTCATCGTCCGCGCCGTCGGCCTGGAGGGCCGCTTCGGCGGCTACACGGAGGAGATGAAGACGGCGCTCCAGAACGCCCGGAAGTGGCTGGAGACGGCGAAGGGCCTCGCGGAGAAGCTGCCCGCCGACTTCCGCCCGGCGAAGCGGTCCGGCGGCGGCGCGGTGACCCTCGCGGTGGGCTCGAAGGTGACGCTGCGCGAGAAGCGCCGCGAGACCTACGCGGGCCTGCTCTCCGCGGAGGAGCAGAAGGCGGGCGTCGAGGTGGTCTCCCTCCACGGCCCGATGGTCGCCCTGAAGACCGAGAAGGGCAACGTGTTCATCCCGAAGGCGCACCTCAAGATCGCCGGCGCGGACGCCCCCGCCTCGGCGTAGGCGGGAGGACGGGGCGGGAAGGAGAGGCGGCCCCGCGCCGCTTCCCCCTCCCGCCCCCGCCGCCCCGGGGCGCGAGCACGACTCGCGCCTCGCGGCGACGGGCATCCCGCCCGCTCAGAAGGAGGAGGTCACGCACATGACCCCAGCGCTCCAGGCAGGACAGATGCACGAGAGAGGCTCGACGATCAGCAAGGGCATCGTGGCGGTCACGGACGCATCGCTCGACGCGGCGGGCGCGATGACGTACTGGAGCCTGTCCGGTGAGGTCAAGCACGACGCCCTCGCCGCCGCGTGGCGGGCGGAGGGGCTCGACGTGGAGAACCTCCCGGAGCTGGCCTCCCCGCGCGCCGCGCTCGGACGCGCCGTGAACGAGGTCCGCGCGCGGCACCGGCTGGGGCGCCGCGTCACCGGCGGCTGGGCCATCGTCGAGGAGACCGAGAAGGAGGCGGGGACGCTCAAGCACGAGCAGACCCTCCACGTCTCCCTCACGCTCACCGGCGGGCTGACCTTCGAGACGCCGACGCGCGGCTGGGACGACGAGGCCCGGAAGCTGATCGAGGAGATCCGGCGCGCCTTCGAGCGCTCGCTGTGGAACCTCTCCACGGGGGACGTCGGCGGGTGGCTCTCCTCGCAGGTGTACCGGCTCGGTGGGGTCTCGCTCCGCGACACCGGCGGGTTCTACTTCCTGCCCCACATCTCCGTCGAGGAGTGGCGGCAGGTCGTCCGCGCGCTCCGCGCCGTCTCCGCCGCGACGGTCTACGAGATCCCGGCGCTCCGGACCGAGAGCGTTCTCGACGCCGTGCTCGACGCCGTGGAGCGCGAGGCGGCGGCGGAGGCGGCGAAGATCGAGGCGGCCATGGAGGCGGGGGACCTCGGCGCGCGGGCGCTCCGCTCCCGCGAGGCCCTGACGTCCGCGATGGAGCAGAAGCTGTCCCGGTACGAGAGCACGCTCGGGCGCGCGCTTCCCGCGCTCCAGTCCAGGCTCGAGACCCTCCGCGCCGGGCTCGCCTCGGCCATCCTCGCGGCCGAGGCAGAGGCGGCGCCGTGAAGATCGACCCGCTCGCGGCGCTGGCGGACCAGGCCCGGCGCCGCGAGACGCTCCAGACGCTCCAGACGCTCGTGCTCGACTGCGACGGGTCCGACCTCTCCGCCCTCTCCAGGATGATCCGCAAGCGTCGCAAGACGCTCAACATGCTCGACGACTACCGGGCGCTCGCGGAGCAGGAGTTCGAGGTGGGAGACCACGTGCGGGTCGTGAAGTGGCACGGGAAGCCGGCCGGCGTCGTGACGCACGTGGGCGAGCGCGTCGTGGCCGTGAGGCTGGACGACGGCTTAGAAGCGCGCTTCGACGCGCGCTTCGTGCAGCACGCGGATCGTCTGATCAAGGCGGCGCAGAAGGCCCATCATCAGGCGAGGGCGGGAGGCTAGGGTGTCCGTCGCGCGGCCGAGAGGCGGGAGGCGCCCCGGGGAGAACCTGCCCGGGGACGCCGTGGCGTTCCGGGAGACGGAGACCTGCGCGCGGTGCGGCGCTCCCGTCCGGAAGCTGGGGATGGAGGCGCACCTGCGGGGCGCGCCGTGCAAGCTCCGCGCGACGCGCCTCCGCATGCGCGAGAAGGGTTGGGCTCCCGTTCCGGAAGGCGAGACGCTTCGAGAGCACAAGCAAGCGCTCCGTGTGCTGGAGGCGGCGGACGTTCCCTTCGAGGTCGCGCCCTCCCACGAGGGGTTCGGGAACACGGTGACGGAGTCCTTCTGGGCTCCGGAGTGGGCGTGCGTCGTGCTCCACGTGGCGCGGCGCTTCGTCGCCTCGACGTTCTCGCCCGGGCCCGAGCACGGCGGGGTGCCGCACGACGTCGTTCTTCTGCTGCGGGTCGTGGCGGAGGACGAGGAGCTGCGCGGGGCCGTCATGGCGGCGACGGAGCTGTCGTCGGAGAACGAGGACGCGGTGCTCGCGCTGCTGGGAATCCCGCGCGAGGAGTTCAAGGGCATCGACTTCACCAAGCTGAGGAGGCACGGACGATGAGCGACGAGGAGAAGGTTCCGCCGATGTGGACGCCACCGCGGAAGCGCCGACGCAACGAGCGTGTGCTCCCGCCGCTCCCGGAGTCGGCGACGCGGCTCGCGCAGGAGATCCACGAGCGGGCGCAGCGCGCCCTGGCCGAAAAGCTTGCGACCGTTGAAGCTCAGGTGCGCTCCTGCGTCGACCAGGCGATCCAGAAGGCGGTCGGCGCCGCCATCGGAATGAGCGACCCCTGGGGGCGGCTAGATCCGAACGGAAAAGTCGGGAAGGCCATTCAGGCGGCCGCGGAGGGGCGCATCTCGTCGGCCGTGAGCGCCGCCGTCGAGGTCTACTTCGCGGGGGCTCCCCTCGGCGAGCTTCTCGGCAAGGACGAGCTGGACAAGATTCGAGCGCGGATCCGCGCTGAAATGGCCAACGCCGTCGAGGTGCAGGCCAGGAAGCTGGCCGAGCAGCTCGTCGCCCCGGCGGCGGAGCGCCTCGCGCAAGAAGCGCTCGAGCAGCTGCAGGCGTACTACGGCGCGGCGAAGCTCGTCGCGGCGGAGGGGAAGGGAAACGGCGATGCCGAGTGACATCCCCCCCGAGGACGTGATGGACATGGCGCTGGCCGCCGCGCTTCGATACCGCAGGCGGTGCTGGTGGGCCGACGTGAGGGACCTCCAGGCGGAGGCGGCGCTGGCGATGTGCAGCGCGCTCCGCTGGGCCAGGCCGGAGGGGGACATGCGGGGCTACCTCTGGCGCGTGGCGGTGGTCGCCTGCCGGAACGCTCTCCTGCGCGCGAGCGCGCCCGTCTCCGCCGGCAAGAACAACCTCGACGCGCTCCGCGGGCTGCGCCGCGCGCCCGTGGGGGAGGCCGAGGCGGACCGTCACGTCGTCGTGCGCGGGGACGCGGGGGGCGACGTTCGCATCAGGGCCCGCCCGCGGCGCGCCGCGGCCCCCCCGGCGGACGAGACGCTCGACCGCGCGGCCTGGGAGGAGCGGGTCAGGAGCAGGCTTCGCGTCGTCCTTCAGACCGTGCCCGACGCGGACGCGGCGCGCGCGGTGCTGCTGGAGGACCGAAAGCCGAGGGAGGTCGCGGAGGAGGCCGGCGTGCCCGTGCGAAGCGTGTACCACGCGACGCGCAAGGCGCGAGAGGTCATAGCGCAGGATCTCGAGCTGTACGAGCTCATCGTTGCGGCGCGGGGCTGAGAAGGGGGCCGCCGGAACGTCCGAGACGTGATACAAGCGACGGAAACGGAGGAGGAGGAGCAAACGTGCAGAGACTGACGCTGGACCCGGCCACGCTCGTCGAGATGCCCGGCAACGAGAACGTGATGGACCCGAGCGTGTACCGGAGCCTCGTGCGGTTCATCCGCGAGAGGGGGTTCAAGGAGCCGATCCTCGTGCGTCTCCTCCCCGACGGGCGGCACGGCATCGTCGGCGGCGTGCACCGGCGCAGGGCGGCGGTGGAGTTAGGCCTGCCGCTCGTCCCGTGCGACCTCGACGAGACCATCAAGACGGACGAGGAGGCCAAGATCGTCCGCATCGGCATGAACAGGCACCGCGGCGACCTCGACCTCTCCGCGGTCGGACGCACGCTGGCGGAGATCATCGCGGAGGGGGTTCCGATCAACGAGGCGACGCTCTCCGGCTACTCCGAGGAGGAGGTCCGCGCGCTCGTGGAGTCGGCGCGCGGTGGCCCCTCCCCGGACGAGCTCATGGCGGGGGCGCCACCCCCGCCTCCGCCCCAGGAGCGCGAAGACGACGGAGGCGCGGGCAAGACCGTCGTCGTGCTCGAGGTGCCGTTCTCGCAGAAGCAGGACCACGACCGGGCGCGCCGCGCGCTCCGGCGAGCGGGAGGCGGAGACCTCGCGCGCGGGCTTCTGTCGCTGATCGACGGAGAGGACTAGGTCATGAACCAGCAGGAGATGATGGCGGCGAGGGGCTACCTTACCATCAACGAGGCGGCCCGCCGCTGCGGGCTCTCCCCCGACGGCACGTACAAGCTCGTCGTGTCGGGCAAGGTCAAGAGCGTGAAGGTCGGCAAGTTCAGGTACGTGCTCAAGAGCAGCCTCGCGGAGCACTTCGGGCCGGAGGCGGCCGAGATCATGGGGCTCGCCGATCCGCCGCCTCCCCCGCGCCGGAGGACGCAGTGATCGTCGAGGTCGGCAACCTCAACGCGCGAGTCACGGCAGGCACCGACGCCGAGAAGCGCTGGGCGCGCGAGTACCTGTCGTTCGACGACGTCGGCTTCAAGAGGCGCGGCGGGCGCGTCGACATGTACAACGTGATGAACGACTCGTTCCCCGCCGGCTTCCTGGGGATGGTCGAGAAGGCCGCGCGGGCGGCGCGCGTCTCGCTGAGCGTGGTGGACCGCCGCTCCGCCCCCGCCGCGCTCGACCCGGCGGCGGACCTCTCCTGGCTGCGCAAGGATCAGGTGGACGGCGTCGAGCTCGCCGCGACGCGGACGCGGGGGCTGCTCTGGCTCCCAACGGGCGCCGGAAAGACGGAGATCGCGGTCGGCCTGACCCGGCGCGTCCCGTGCCGCTGGCTGTTCCTCGTGCACCGCGCCGGCCTGATGGACCAGGCGGCCGAGAGGTACGAGAAGCGCACGGGACTCCCCGCCGGGCGCATCGGCGAGGGGATGTGGACGGAGGAGCGGTTCACGGCGGCGACGTTCCAGACCGTGAGTCGCGCGCTCGAGGGCGGGGATCCGCGCGCGCTCGCCTTGCTGGAGAGGTCCGGCGGCCTGATGGTGGACGAGGCGCATGTTCTGCCCGCCGAGTCGTTCTGGGCCGTCGCCATGAAGTGCCGCGCCCACTGGCGGATCGGGCTCTCCGGAACGCCGCTCGCGCGGGGCGACCGTCGCTCGCTCCTCACGGTGGCGGCGCTCGGGCCGGTCATCTACCGGATCCGGCCGGACGTGCTCATCAAGGCCGGGATCCTCTCCCGCCCGAAGATCCGGCTCAGGAAGATCGCGCACCACGACATCAAGGGGAACCTGTGGCCCGCGGTGTACAGGGAGTGCATCGTCGGCTCCGCCGCGCGCAACCGCGCGGTCGTGGAGGACGTCAGGCGCGCGCGCAAGCCGTGCCTGGTCTTCGTGAAGGAGATCGATCACGGGAGGCTGCTCGAGAAGCTGATCCTGCGCGCCGGCCTCCGCGCGGAGTTCGTCTGGGGCACCGACTCAACGGAGGAGCGGAAGGCGGCGATCCGGCGGCTCGCGCGCGGAGACGCCGACGTGCTCGTCGCGAGCGTCGTCTTCAACGAGGGGGTGGACATCCCCGAGCTGCGGTCCGTGGTGGTGGCCTCCGGCGGCAAGAGCGTCATCGCGGCGCTGCAGCGGATCGGGCGCGGCATGCGAGTTCAGAAGGACGCGGCCGGGAACGTCGTCAAGGACGAGTTCCAGGTCTTCGACTACTTCGACGAGGGCGACAGGTGGCTGCGCCGCCACTCGAAGGCGCGCGTCAAGGCGTACACGAGCGAGGGGCACGAGACGGTGGTCGAGGACTTCCCGCAGAACCTGCCGAGCCTCGGAGGAGCGCCGTGACGGAGGAGCAGCAGGCCAGGGCCGCGGCCGCGCTCCTGGGTGGCAACGGGTGCGTCGTCTGCGAGGGGTGCGGGGAATGGCTCTCCGACCGCGACGCCCGATTCTTCAAGGACGGGCGCTGGTGGAGGTGCCGCAACTGCACGCCGTTCATGGACCGCCTGATGCCCTGGTGGCTGCTTCTTCTCGCGCTCGTCGGCGCCTCGGCCGAGCTCGCTCGATGAGACCGGGAGCCTGGGAGAGGCGCGAGAAGGAGCGCCACCTCGAGCGGGTTGCCACGCGCGCCACGTTCGGCCGGCGCACTCTGGAGAAGGCGGCCAACGCGGCCGCGGACGAGCTGAGACCCCGCGCCGTCGTCGACTGGGCGTCTCCGACCGTGCGGCAGCTGCACAAGGCGGCCACCTTCGCCGCGATCTACGGGAGCGACGGGAGCGTCATGTGCATCGACGAGGTGGCGAGCTTCGACTTCGCCGACTTGGAGCGCAAGGTGGTGTCGACCCTAAAGAAGATGCGCGCGGGCAAGTAGGATCAACGTGTCGCTGGCCCGCCGCCTGTGGAAGGTGAGCGCGAACGCCTCACGCCGCTGCTCCGGCGCGAGCTCGCTGCCGTTCGAGACGTTCCGAAGGAAGCTCGGCGAGCCGGCGCTCCTCGTCTGGGAGGCTCTGGTCAGGCACCGGGGGGAGGAGGGGTTGTGCTGGCCGTCGACCGCGCGCGTCGTGCAGTCGGTGGTCGAGTGCGGCGGCGCGGTGGTGACACGCCGCGTCGTGAAGCGCGCGCTGCTGCGGCTCCGGCGCCTCCGGCTGCTCGAGGACCACGGCTGGAGCGCGCGGCCCGACCGGCGCCCGGGCGACGTCTACCTCCGGACCGTGCGAGGATCTGTGCACCCGGACGGGGATGGTGGCTGGGCGGCGCGGATCCCGGGAGAGGCAGCGCGGGCGCTCCGCGCGGCCGCCTCCCGCGGCGGGAGGAGGAAGGGAACGGGGCGCCGCGCCGCAGGCACCACGAGTCGAAATCAAAGGGGTCCCACTTCCCCGGAAAACGCACTCCCGGTGCGCGCAATCAAAGGGGTCCCCGGAATAGGATCTATGTCCTCTGAGAAGCTAGGTACTTCAGCGGTTCCTCCGGAACCGCGCGCCGCGCTCGCGGCGCCGCCCTGTCAGGGAGGAGGGGGACCGCCCGAGCCGGTCGCGGTCGAGTCCGCCCTCGCCGACCTCCTCCGCGGATCCCGCCCGCCGCCCGCCGCCGTCTGGGAGGCGTGGCCCGGGCGCGGCCCCGTTCCCGTGCGACCCTTCCGGGCCATCTTCTACGAACCTGACGCGGAGGGGATCCCGCGGCGCGTGCTCGAGCACGTGCGCATCCCGGCCGCGCGCGCCCTGACCGCGGAGGAGCTCAGGGACGAGAATCGCGTGATCGACCGCATGTGGTCGGCGTTCAACGGCGCGGTGCGGGCCGTGGCCGGCCTGCCGTGGAGCGCGAGCCGCACGCCGCCGAAGGTCAGGAACCGCGGGTCCTCGAGGGAGCGCATGCTGGAGATGGCGCGGTGGCTCTCCGACCTGGGGCCGAAGTGCGACCGGTGCGACGGCGACGGGGAGGACGACGCGGGCACCTGCGATCGCTGCCGGGGGCGCGGCATCCTCGCCGGCGTCGCCCCGGAGGCGTGGTTCGTCTTCTGGGCGAACAGGTGGGTGGTCTCCACGGGGCGGCGCCCGACGTCGATGCCGCTCCACTACGCGCTGTCGGAGCAGCACATGGCGAAGGCCAGCTGGTTCCTGCACGAGAAGGACGGATTCGTGGGCGGGCGCGAGATCCGCACGGCGACGCACGTCGCGATGGACGAGCGGCACGACCAGATGATGTGGTCGCTGCACGAGGAGGCCCCAAAGACGGAGGAGGAGGCCAAGGCCATCGTGGGCCGCTGCTGGCCGGACGGGCTCTGGAGGCGCATGGTGGCCCGCGCCCGCCGAGAGGTGCACGACGACCAGCTGAGGATCAACGACATGGTGAGGCGCGGGGAGTGGGTCTGGTCGGTCGGCAGGGCCAAGAAGCAGCGCAAGGCGGGGGAGGTCTAGGGTGGCCAAGGAGACAAAGGTCAACCCGTACAGCTTCGAGCCTTCCCTGGAGCGCGCCCTCGCGCTGTTCTCGTGCTCTCGGCAGCGCTTCTGGGGGCGCGTCGGCCGCGTGCTCGACCCGGACGCGATGGGGACGGAGGCGGCGAAGCTCGCGCTCCGCGCCGCCCGGGAAATCTTCGCGGAGACGGGGAACGGTCCCGAGTCGTGCGCGCAGGTTGAGCAGCGGCTCCGCTCCTGGGTGACGCTGGGTCGCGTCACCCAGGAGAGCGTTCACGACGTGGGCTCTCTCCTGCTCGACACGGAGGATGAGATCGACGCCGGGCGCTGGACGGAGGAGTCGGCAGTCGCGGAGGCGGTGAAGATCCTCCGGCCTCGCCTCGAGCAGCAGGCGCTCGTCAAGGGCATGAGCGAGTGGTCGGCGCGTGGCGACCTCGTGGCCGTGGCGGAGGAGCTGATCGCCGTCTCGCGCGTGGGAGACGCCGACTCGTCCGCTGGGCAGGTCTTCGGCCCCACGTCCATCGTTCCGTCGACCGGGAACAGCGGGCTCAAGACGGGGATCGGCCCGCTCGACGACGCGCTCGGCGGCGGAACGCAGCGCGGCGAGCTCTGCGTGGTGGCCGGCGGCTCCGGAGACGGCAAGAGCATGTTCCTGAATCAGGTGCAGGCGCAGGCCATGCTCCAGGGCAAGTTCGTCGGCTACGCCACGCTGGAGGTCTCCCCCACCGTCCTCGACAGGCGCCTCGCCGCGAACCTCACGGCGATCCAGATCGACGTGATCAAGGACGGCACCGCGATCGAGAAGGTGCGCCGCTCGGTGGGGAAGATGCGGCTCGGGACCCGCTACGTGAAGGAGTTCACGGCGCACGCGACCACCGTGTCGGATCTGCGCGAGTGGGTTCGCACGCTGGAGCAGCAGGAGCGGCGCCGACTCGACGTCCTCATCGTCGACTACGCCGACCTGCTCATCGCGCCGAAGCGCCACGACGACGGCTACCATGACATGAAGGAGGTGTTCACCGCGCTGCGCGCCTACGCGCGCGACAGGGACATCTGGCTGTGGACGGCCGCCCAAACGCAGCGCAAGAAGGACAAGCAGAAGAAGGTGACGGGGGAGAACGTGGCCGACTCGCTGCACAAGCTGCGCATCCCGGACACCATGGTCACCCTCAACTACGACGAGGAGACGAAGGACATCGAGCTGTACCTGGCGAAGGGCCGCGACATCGAGGGCAAGAAGACGGTCTGCACGCTGCCCGCCGCGTTCGACACCGGGATGGTGGTGCCCGTCTCCAGGCACGGGGCGAACGCTCCGCCGGAGCTGGGCGACGAAGAGGCGGACGCGAACCTCGCGGCGGGCGAGTCGCGGGACGGCGGCGTGTCCTTTCCATGACGGACGGGGGTTGAGTTGGGCGACGAGCACGACGACGTGGCGCGGCGGATAGTGGACGAGACGCGCATGCTGGTCCGCGAGGCGATGCGGGGGCCGCGCCCGCGCGCTCCGCTGTTCCTGTTCGGGACGATCCCGGCGCGCGCGCTCGTGCTCTGGGAGGTGATGGACGCCGTGCGGAAGATCGACGACGGGGACCCCGTCGCGCGCGAGAGGTTCCCCCGCATGATGCAGGCGTTCGTGAAGGTCGTCATGGCGGTGGTCGAGGACGAGGTCCCGTTCCGGTGAGCGATCGGGACGCCCTGGTCGTTCGCACCCTGCGCGGCGCGCGCCCGTCCGGCGACGGGTGGATGCGCGCGAACTGCCCGTTCTGCGAGTCGCGGATCGGGAAGGCGGACCGCAAGGCGTCGTTCGGGGCTCACACGTCGACGGGGTGGTGGCACTGCTTCCGGTGCGGCGCGCGCGGGAAGGCGGATCTCGCGGTGATGCCGGCGCCGCCGGAGACGGAGGACGGGCCGCGCGAGCTCGAGATGCCGTCGTCGTACCTTCCGCTCTGGGAGGGGCCAGGAGGCGACGCCATTGTCACGCGCGAGGCGAGGTTCTACCTCGTCGGTCGCGGCATCGGTCCGAGCTTGTGGAAGCTGGCGCGGATCGGCGCGGCGGTGGACGGCAGGCACTTCGGGCGGGTGATCGTGCCGATGCTCGCGGACGGGCGCTGGGTGGGCTGGGTCGGGCGCGCGTGGACGCGGCGCGCCGAGATGCCGTACCTCTACCCGCGTGGGATGGAGCGCGCCGGGCTGCTCTACAACCGCGAGGCGCTGCTCCGGGAGACGGGCGATCCCGTCGCGGTGGTCGAGGGGGTCTTCGACACGTTCCCGTTGCTTCCGGACGCGGTGGCCGTGCTCGGGAAGCCGAGCCACCTGCAGGTGGCCGCGCTCGCCGAGGCGCGCCGTCCCGTGGCCGTGGTGCTCGACGGCGACGCCTGGATGGAGGGCTGGTCGCTTGCGATGCAGCTCCGGCTGGCCGGCCGCCGCGCCGGGGCCGTGCGGCTGCCGCCACGCACGGACCCGGACGAGGTGGACGTGGGGTGGCTCAGGGAGGAGATGCGACGATGCCTGGACGCGTGACGAAGAAGCTTCCGAAGATCAAGGCTCCGCTCGTCGAGTGCTACGCCTGCGACGAGGTGGGGGACGCCTCGGTGCTGTTCACGGTCGGGGGGTCCGCGTTCGCGCCGACGTTCGCGCTCCCCCTGGGCTGGACGTTCCGCTTCGGCGCGCCGATCTGCCCGCTTCACCCCGCGTCGTGCTACCCTCGCGCGCTCCGGCCGCTCGTTCGCCTGGTGAAGGAGGCGCGGGAAAAGGCGCAGCGCGCGGGCAAGGCGCGGCGCAGGAGGTCGTGATGGAAACCGTCCGTCCTGACGAAGTCGTGGCTGTGCTGTGGGGCGTGGTGCTGTTCTCGCTTCTCCTCGTGGCAAGGATGCTCGCGCCGTGAGCGCCGCGCTCGTCGCGTGCCTGGAGTGCGAGGGCGGGACGGCGCGCTCGAGCTGCTCCCGCTGCGGGGGAGCGGGCGCCGTTCCGGCGTGCGCCGTCTGCGAGAAGCACGCGCAGGAGCCGGGCCTCGCCCCGTGCTGCTCGCGCGAGTGCCGGGAGGTCTGGGAGGCGCGAAACCCGGACCTGACCAGCGGAAAGGCGACATGAGCCAGATCGTCCTGTCGAAGGGCCTCAGGCTGCCGGCGGAGGTGGTCACCCAGACCATCGGCATCCTCGGGCGGCGGGGCTCCGGGAAGACCACGACCGCGAGCGTGCTCGTGGAGGAGCTGCTGCGCGCGAAGCTGCCGTTCGTGATCATCGACCCGACCGACGCGTGGTGGGGGCTCAAGGCGTCGAAGGACGGCAAGGACGAGGGGTTCCCCGTCACGGTGCTCGGCGGCGACCACGCCGACGAGGTGCTCGAGGAGACGGCCGGCAAGATCGTCGCGGACCTCGTGGCGGAGGCGGCGCCGCCTCTCGTCCTCTCCCTGTCGGCCCTCTCCGGAGCGGCGCAGCGCCGCTTCGTGCGCGACTTCTGCGAGCGGCTCTACGAGAAGAACAGGACGGCGCTCCACGTCGTGATCGACGAGGCCGACGAGTTCGTTCCGCAGCGTCTGTTCCGGGACGCGCTCGCGGTCTTCGGCGCGGTCGACAAGCTCGTCCGGCGCGGGCGCAAGAACGGCATCGGCGTGACCCTGATCTCGCAGCGCTCGGCGGCCATCAACAAGGACGTCCTGAGCCAGTGCGAGGTGCTGATCGCCCACCGCGCCTCCCACCCGACCGACATCGAGCCGGTCCTGAAGTGGATGGAGGTGCACGCGCGGAGCCGCACGGAGGAGGTTCACGGGTCGATCGCGCACCTGGCGGACGGCGAGGCGTGGGTGATGAGTCCGGAGTGGCTCGGCGTCTTCGCGCGCGTCCAGATGAACGACCGCACGACGTTCAACTCCAGCGCGACGCCGAAGCCCGGCGTCAGGCTGGTCGAGCCCAAGAAGCTGGCGAAGCCGGACCTCGCCGTGCTCCGGGCGCGCATGCGGGACTCCATCGAGCGCGCGCGGGCGAACGACCCGAACGCGCTCAGGACGCGCATCGCGGAGCTGGAGCGCGCGGCCGCCGAGAAGGCGCCGCCCCCGCCTCCGGAGGTGAGGACCGTCGAGGTTCCGGCCCTCCCCGCGGCGGACCTGGCGCACCTCGACAAGCTGGCGGATCGGCTGATCGTGGCGCAGGACCGGCTGGCCCAGGCGCAGCAGGTCGTGGCGACCGAGCTCGGCAACCTCTCGAGCCGCGTCCTGTCGCTGAAGACCGCTCTCCAGGGCGCGCCGCGCAACGGCGCTCCGATTCCCCCCGCGCGGCCGCCGCCCGCTCCCCGCCTCGTGGCGTCGCGGCTCGGGACGCGCCGGGAGCGGGCGGCGGAGTCGGAGGAGGCGGGGGAGCTCAAGAAGGGGCAGCGTGTGATGGTCGCCGCCCTCGCCGGCGCGGGCGGGTCGCTCGATCGGCAGACGCTGGCGGTCTGGTCGTGCATGCGGCAGTCGGGCACCTTCACCGACTACCTCTCCAACCTCCACACGCGCGGGCTCGTCGAGAAGGGGGAAGACGGGCGGGAGCACCTGACGGAGGCGGGGCGCGCGTCCGGGATCTCCCCGTGGCGTCCGACCCCGGGCGAGATCGTCGCGGCTTGGAAGGAGCGCCACCTCAAGGGCGGGCAGGGCGCGATGCTCGACGCGCTGATGAGGTTCGCTGGCGAGGGTGGGCTCGCGCGTCCCGCTCTTGCCGCCGAGGTGGAGATGGCCGAGAGCGGCACCTTCACTGACTACCTCAGCTTCCTGCGGACCTCCGGCCTGGTCGAGAAGAGGGACGGGCGCGAGGCGCTGTCGCGGAGCGTTCTCGGGTGAGCGACTGGGGCGGAGACGGGGGGAGTGCCGTCAAGCCCAGGTGGCTCACGCGGGCGGAATCCGTGGCGTGGCACGGCGTGGACCCGGACGCGCTCCCGCACGGCGTCGCCATGAGCAAGCTGGTGCCGTGCGGCGTGTGGTGGGAGCGGGTGTGGCTCGCGGACGACGTGCTGGCGGAGGCGGAGAGGAGACGCAAGAGATGAGACCCCCGGTGCTGAGGATCGGGCTCGACGAGATCGTGGCGGACAACTTCGCCGGCGGCGGCGGGGCCTCCGCCGGAATCGAGATGGCTCTGGGGCGCGGTCCCGACATCGCGATCAACCACGACCCGGAGGCCATCGCGATGCACCGCGCCAACCACCCGGGGACGCGGCACTTCTGCGAGAGCGTCTGGAAGGTGGACCCGGAGGAGGTCTGCGGAGGAAAGCGCGTCGCGCTCGCGTGGTTCTCGCCCGACTGCAAGCACTTCTCCAAGGCCAAGGGAGGGAAGCCGGTCGAGAAGAACGTGCGGGGCCTCGCCTGGGTCGTGATCCGCTGGGCGCGCGCGGTGAGGCCCCGCGTCATCGTCCTCGAGAACGTCGAGGAGTTTCAGGACTGGGGACCGTTGACGGAGGACGGGCGGCCGGACGCGCTCCGGCGCGGGCTCACGTTCCGGCGGTGGCTCGGGTCCCTCCGCAACGCGGGGTACGAGGTCGACATGCGCGAGCTCCGCGCCTGCGACTACGGCGCGCCGACCACGCGCAAGAGGCTGTTCGTGATCGCGCGCTCGGACGGGCTGCCGATTGTGTGGCCGGACCCGACGCACGGTCCGCCGCTGACGGGGCTGCCGCCCTACCGCACGGCGGCCGAGTGCATCACCTGGGAGCTGCCCTGCCCGTCCATCTTCGAGCGCGAGAGACCGCTCGCCGAGAACACCCTCCGCCGGATCGCGCGCGGCCTCCGGCGGTACGTCATCGAGAGCCCGGACCCGTTCATCGTCTCGAACATGACGAACAACGTGCCGCGCCCGGTGAGCGAACCCATCACGACGGTCCTGACCGGCAACCACAAGTTCCTAGTCGCGCCAGCGCTCGTTCAGCAGAGCTGGGGCGAACGGGAGGGACAAGCCCCGCGCGCTCTCGACCTTCACAAGCCGCTCGGCACGATCATGGCCGGAGGTGTCAAGCACGCGCTCGTCGCCGCGTTCCTGGCGAAGCACTACGGGGGGCACGGGGCGACCGGCTCCAGGCTGGCCGACCCGATTGACACGGTGACTGCGGTCGACCACCACAGCCTCGTGGCGTCCCACCTCCTGAAGCTGCGCGGCGGGCTCGAGGACCACCAGGTGACGGCGCAGGACCTTCGCGGCCCGGCGCCGGCGATCACGGCCGGCGGGACGCACCTGGCCGAGGTCCGCGCGTTCCTGCTCTCCTACTACGGCAGCCCGGTCGACGCGCGGCTCCGGTCGCCGCTTCACACCGTCACGTCCAAGGACCGCTTCGGGCTCGTGACGGTGCGCGGCGACGAGTACGTGATCGCGGACATCGGGATGCGGATGCTCGTCCCGCGCGAGCTGTTCCGCGCCCAGGGATTCCCCGAGTCGTACCTGATCGACGTCGAGCTGGACGGACGGCCGCTCTCCAAGAGCGCGCAGGTGCGGATGGTGGGGAACAGCGTCTGCCCGCCGCTCGCGGCCGAGATCGTCCGCGCGCAGTTCCGGGCGCGAGGCGCTGCCGAGGTCGCGTGAGGCCCGCCTTCGAGGAGCGTCGCGTGCTTCGCGTGAAGACCGCGGGGCATGGTCCGTGCCCGGCGTGCGGCGGGATCTACCGCATGACCCTGGCGCAGCACCTGCGGCGCCGCTGCCGAGGGGAGGGCGGGAAGAACGACATGCGGTTGGTGGAGCGCGCCCGCGCGCTCGGGGAGACGATGATCCGCCGGGGGTGGCGAGAGGAGGGGGCCGCCGCCCCGCTGCTCTCCCGGATGCGGAAGGAGATCCGGCAGCACAGGCGGCCGTCCGCTGATCAGTGCGGGCAGTCGGTCGCGTGGCGGTGGTGGGCGCCGGAGTGGGCCGTCGTGCTCGGCAGGCACAGCAAGAGCGCGGTCGTCCGGGCCATCAAGCGCGACAACAGCAGCACGCGGCAGGAGAAGGAGCACCTGTTCCAGCGCAGGATGATGCTGCTGGCGGCGCGTGACGACGAGGAGCTGAGGGGTGCGATGATGACGGCGCACCTGCTTGGGAAGCACGAGATGGCGTGGGAGCTGTTCCTGGCGCGGCCGCGAACGGTAACGGAGAGCACAACATGAGCAGGAGAACGGTGGAGTTCGAGGGCAAGGCTGTCAAGGAGACGGATGCCGCGCTGCTCGTCGAGATCGACGGGAAGGAGTGGTGGATCCCCAAGTCCCAGATCGACGAGTCGAGCGAGGTGCGGGCGGAGGACGACGAGGGGACCCTCGTCATCACGGAGTGGATCGCGACGGAGAAAGGGCTGATCTGATGGCCACGAACGGGAGACGGGCGGACGGCTGGAAGACGTGGAAAACGGCGTGGGACGCGCTCCGCCGTCAGGTGGAGGCGGAGCTCAGGCGGGAGAAGCTGCGCACGGCCCCGCGGGGGCGGCAGCGGCACCCGCGGCGCGTCGCGCGCCTGAAGGCGGTCGTGTCGGTGCTGTACGCGCTCCGGGCGGCGGTTCGCGCGCACGGGCGCCTCGCCGCGCTGGACGCGGCGGCCACCGCGGCGGAAGTCGAGCGCCAGAAGGAGGAGGTGCGGTCGTGATCACGGAGCTGACGGGGTTCAGGGCGCTGGCGGAGGTCATGGGGGAGATCCACGTCGTCGAGTACAAGGAGGGGGCGCTGCTGATCGCCGACCTGACGCTCGAGGACGTGGGTCGGATCCTCGACCTCGTGAGCGCTGGCAAGGTCGTGGGGGTGCGCGCGGTGGGAGGTGTTCCGCTCCCCGGAGGCGCCCCGGCGCCGCGCCGGCTGGAGGCCGCGCCGTCGCCCCCGTCGGAGGCGGCGGAGGCGCCTTCCGACGTTCCGCCCGCTCCTCCGGCGGATCCCCCGCCCGCCGCCCGGGCCGCGCCCGCGGAGGCGCCGCGCGACGCTTCCCCTCCCGCCGCGCCTCCGGCTCCCCCGTCCGGGAACGGCACGGCCCCGCCGGAGATCGTCGGCGCGCCTAACTTCCGCGCCATCGTGGCCCACATGCGGGACGCGATGGGGCTCAAGACGGTGGACGAGATCGTCGCCGCCTGCGAGGGGTTCCGCACCGCGAGCCCGATCCTCGGGCGCGTTCGCGACATGCGCGACCGCGTGCAGAGGACGATGGACACCCTGGTGTGAGAGCGCGCCGCCTCTACCCTGATCCGTCCGCGCCGCTCGCGGCCGGGGGCCTCGCGCTCCCGGTCGCGGGCGGGCCGCGTCTGGACGTGGACCCCGGGTGCACGAGGTGCCCTCTCTCGAGGGCGGCGCGGAACCCGTGCGTGCCGGCGGAGGGGGAGCCGGGCGGCGTCGTGCTCGTGGGGGAGCACCCGGGCAAGGCGGAGGACGCGGCGCGTCGTCCCTTCGTCGGGGGCTCGGGGAAGTACCTGCGTGAGCTCGTCGCCCGGTGGTGGAAGGGTCCCGTGGTGCTGGAGAACGCGGTGAAGTGCTTCGCCGCCGCCACGGCCCCGGAGCATGTTGCGGCCTGCCGCCCGTTCCTGGCGGCGACGCTCGACGAGGCGAAGCCGTCCCGGATCGTGGCGCTGGGCGCCGCGGCGTGGCTCTCGCTGACCGGGCGCTCGACGGCGCCGCTCACGCAGAGGCGCGCCTTCTGCTGGCACGGGGATGTTCCGGTCTTCTTGACCGTCAACCCGGCGGCGGCGCAGCGCAACCGCTTCGTGGCGCGGGACTTCGAGGAGGATCTGGAGTGGGCGCTGACGGCGGCCCCGCCGTTCCCGAGCCCGCGGGATCTCGAGTGGCGGGAGGTGGAGACGGAGGCGGACGCGCTCCGGGCCGCCGCGGAGCTCAGGGCCGCGCCGTGGGTGTCCGTGGACGCCGAGACGAGCGGGCAGCAGTGGACGCCCGGGTTCCGCGTCGCGAGCGTCGCGGCCTGCTCGCCATCCGGCGATCCGTGCTGGGTGTGGGGGAAGGAGCAGATCGACGACGCGCGCGTCCGCGCGCCGCTCGCTTTGCTCCTCGGAGACCCGGCGGTCGGGAAGGTCGGGGCGAACATCAAGAGCGACCTCTCGTTCCTCGGAGAGAGGATCGGCCCGGTGCGGAACGTCCACGGAGACGTGCGGCTCTGGCGGAAGCTGGAGTCGCCGGAGGCGTCCGGCTACCTGGAGGACATCGCCGAGCTCGTCGGGATGGGGGGCCACAAGGACGAGATGATGGCCGGCGTCACCCTGGCGGAGGAGGCGTTCAGGAGGCGGACGCGCGGGGGCGGCAAGGCGCAGATGTCGCTCGTCGCGGACGGCGCGCCGCGTCCGGTTCACGAGCCGGAAGACCTCGCCGAGCAGCTCAAGTCCGGTGCCGAGATGAAGAAGTTCTCGTACGCGCTCGTCCACCGCGACCTGCTCCTCCGCTACAACGCGCGCGACGCGGTGGCCGCCGCGTGGGCCGCCCGCCTCCTCGGGCCCCGGGTGCGCGCGCGGGACGGACTGGACCGCGTCTGGACCCGGGTCGTGCGCCCCATGAGCGAGGCGCTCGCCGGGATGGAGGCGGTAGGCGTCCCTGTGAGCGTGGACGCCATCGACGTCTTCGACGCGCACCTGTCCACGAAGATGACGGACGTGCGTCGCCGCCTCGACCAGTACGGCAAGGAGTTCAACCCGGACAGCCCGAAGCAGGTGCGCGAGCTCCTCTTCGACAAGCTCAAGCTGCGGCCTCCGGAAGACACGGAGACCCCGAGCGGGCTTCAGAGCACCGCCGAGGAGGTGCTGGAGGAGCTCAAGGGCCATCACTCGGCGCCCAAGGACATCCTCGACTGGCGCGCGCTCGCCAAGCTCAAGGGCACGTACTGCGACGGAATGCGGCCGCACCTCCGCCCCGACGCCGCGGGTCTCCCGAGGATCCACCCGAGCATCCTTCCGGACGGCGCGCGCACCGGGCGCTGCTCCTGCGTCGAGCCGAACCTCCAGAACATCCCGCGGACCTCCACCGACGAGGGGAAGATGGCGCGCAACATCTTCGCCGCGCGCCCGGGCTGGGTGATGGTCCACTGCGACTTCGCGCAGCTCGAGTACCGCATCGCCGCCATGCTCTCCGGAGATCCGGAGATGCGCGCCATCCTGGACAAGGGGATCGACTTCCACACCGGCACCGCGATGGTGATCGCGCCCTACCTCTGGCACGTCACGTACACGGACCCGGGCCAGGTCGCGAAGGCGCACAGGGACGACGCGAAGACCATCAACTTCGCGCTGCTCTACGGGCAGGGGGACGGGAGCACGGCGCGAAAGCTGCACACGTCGCTCGCGGAGGCGGAGCGGGTGCGACTGGCGGTGCTCGGCAAGTTCCGCCTGCTCGCCCAGTGGATCAACCGCACGACGCGCGAGAGCAAGCTGTCGGGCTTCTCGCGGACGTGGTGGGACGGGGCTCCCGCGCGCTGGCGCCCGATCTACTCCCTCGGAGACCCGGACGAGGGGCGGCGCGCGGACGGGGAGCGGCGCGCCGTGAACAGCCCGATTCAGGGAACGGCGGCCGACTTCCTGAACGCCTCGATCGCGCTGGTCTCGGATTGGATCCGGGACAACGCGGCGCCGGCCGAGCTCTGCCTCGCCATCCACGACGCGCTCCTCCTCCACGTCCGCGAGGACGCCGTCGAGGAGGTGGCGTGGAACGTGCGCCGTCTCATGCTCTCGCACCCGAGCAGCGGGATCCCGCTCGACGTGGACGTGGAGGTCGGTCGGGCGTGGGGAAGCCTCTCGAAGATCAAGCTGGCGGCGTGACCGCCAAAACGCGGCCGGCGCGGGCAAGCCCGGTAAGGAGGAGGAACACCATGGTGGAGCAGAGGCAGATGACGCTTCCGGCGGACGACCCGGAGAAGTACCTGAGCGAGTGCACGAAGATCGAGCCGGTCGCCATCGACGAGGAGTTCATTCGGACGCCGTCGGACGTGGCGTTCTGGAACGCGCGGTTCGCGGACGCGCTCGAGGTCTACCTCAAGGCCAAGGCGCACATGGAGACGGAGTGGGCTCGCCTGCGCCTCCTCACGCGCGAGGAGCTGCTCGCCAAGGGAGAGAAGGCCACCGAGTCGGCCATCGACAACAACACGGAGGTCCGGCCGGAGTGGGCGGCGGCGCGCCTGACCTTCATCGAGGCGGAGGTTCAGAAGGCGCGGATCGCTGGCTCGTGCGAGGCGGTTCGCACCAAGAAGGAGATGCTCCAGAGCCTCGGCGCGAAGCTCCGCATCGAGATGGGGAGCGACCCGATGGTGCGCGCGGAGCAGGCGGCGGCCAGCGGCGCGGCGCGCGGGAGGTAGGGCGTCAGACGTCCGCGGGAAAATGCGCGGAGGAAAGGCAAGTCAGGAACGGAAGCGAGAGGCCAGAAGCCAGACCACAGACCCTAGACGAGAGCGAGAGACGAGATGGCGAACATCGTGAAGCACGGGACGTTCACGGCCGAGGCGGCGGAGAAGGAGGAGCAGGAGATCCAGACCTCCGGCGCCTTCCTGAAGTTGGGCGTCGGGAAGACGACGATCCGGGTCCTCCCGCCGCCCGCGGGGCAGAACCTCCCCTGGGTGAAGACTCAGGAGCACTTCATCAAGACGCCGGGGGCGCAGCGCGCGGCGATCTTCGCCTGCCCGCGGGTGCTGGCGAAGCAGCCCTGCCCGGCGTGCGCGATCGCGGACAAGCTGAACAGCTCGGGCAACCCGGTGGACCGCGACCGCGCCTGGGAGTACCGCCCCAAGATGCGCGCGTACATGAACGTGATCGCGCGGAAGGAGCCCGAGAAGGGCGTGCAGGTGCTCGCGGTCGGCAAGACCATCCTCGAGAAGATGATCAAGATCCGGAAGGACGAGGACGCGGGCGGCGACTTCACCGACGTCGTCAACGGCTTCGACCTCATCATCGACCGCACGGGGACCGGGAAGAACGACACCGAGTACGAGGTGATGGCGTCCCGCAAGATCACGCCGCTCGGGGACGACAGCTGGCTGGACCAGGCCCACGACCTCACGCGGCACACGAAGGTCCGGACGGCCGCCGAGATCCAGGCCGAGCTCTCGGGCGAGGAGGAGAACGTCGCCGCCTCCGGGGCCCGCGACGTGGGCCGCGGCAGCACCGGCGGCGGGCAGCAGCGGCGCCGCACGGCGCAGGACGACATCGAGGATCCCGTCGACGCGACGTAGTCGCGTCTCGGGCAGGGGTGCGCGGCCTCCCGCGCGCGTGGACAGTGTGCGCTGCTCCGCGCGCGGGAGGCCCGCCCCGTTCTCTCAACCGCAAGGGAGGCATCCGTGGCCGGTCGTTCCGCTGGCGCGAAGGCGTTGAAGGACATCGCCGCCGCGATCAACAAGGCGTTCGGGAAGGGCGCCGCCCAGGTGCTCGGGGACGACGCGGAGGTCCGCGGCGAGGTGACGGACGTCATCCCTCTCGGCATCGGCGTTCTCGACAACTACGTGATCGGCGTGGGCGGGTTGCCCTGCGGGCGCGTCGTGGAGGTCTACTCGGAGGAGGGCGGGGGCAAGACGTCGCTGCTGCTCGCCGCGCTCGCCGGCGCGCAGCGGGAGGGCGGGCTCGCCGCGCTGGAGGAGACCGAGAACGCGCTCCAGACCGACCGCCTCGTCGTCTTCGGCGTGGACAAGGAGCAGCTCCTCGTGGCCCAGCCGGACTCGATGGAGGAGGTGCTTCAGGAGATGCAGCTCATCCTCGAGCACGCGCCGAAGGGCGGCGGGCCGATCCTGATCGGCTGGGACTCCGTGGCGGCCACGCCGACCGCGGCCGAGGTCGAGGGCGGGATCGCTCCCGACAAGGGGATGGACGTCCGCGCGAAGATCCTCTCCGCGGCGTTCCGCCAGCTCGTGCCGCTCGCCGCGGAGAAGCGGGCGTGCATCCTCGTCGTGAACCAGACGCGCGAGAAGATCGGCGTCATGTTCGGAGACAAGACGACGACGCCGGGCGGGAAGGCCATCAAGTTCGCGGCGAGCGTCCGCCTCCAGATCCTAGGCGGCAAGGCGGTGAAGCGCGGCGAGGGGCACGTCGGCAAGGACGTGACCATCATCGCGTCGAAGAACAAGCTCGCCCCGCCGTGGCGGAAGGCGCGCGTCCGGCTCTCCTACGACTCCGGCTGGGACGACGAGTGGTCGACGCTCGAGTTCGCCAAGGACTTGCAGATCATCGAGCAGGACGCGAGGGGGGAGCAGGCGCTCGCGGAGGCGCGCGAGAAGCTCGCCGCGTGCGGCTGGAGCCCCTCGCGCGTGACGCAGGAGATGCTCGTCGACCCGTCCGCGTCGCGGAAAAAGAAGGACGACGAGGGCAAGAACACGGGACAGGAGGATTGACATGGCGGCGAACGGACCTGGTTGGAAGATCGAGTGGGTGAAGTTCACGAAGGCCGACGCGCAGCAGGCGTTGGCGAAGTTCAAGGAAGATCGCGGCGTCGACGCGGCATGGGTTGACGCGCTCTCTCGCACGATGGACGCCGGGCTGTGGGAGGTCTACAGCCCGTCGCAGACGCCGATCGCGTTCGACCGTGGCGGCAACAGGCTGAACGGCAAGCACCGCCTCCTCGCGTTCATCAAGTCGAAGCTCGACGAGATCATCTTCCCCGTCGTTCGCAACCTCGACCCGGACGAGTTCCGCAACTTCGACCAGAACGTGAAGCTGCGGAAGCATACCAACGCCCACCCTGGGCACATCAACCTTTTCCGCGACGAGGCGCGCGTCGGCTGGCTCGAGGTGATCGTTTCGGCGGACAAGAGCGTCAAGATGACCACTCAGCTGTTCGACCACCTGTGCGGTGGGAAGTGGAAGCGTCAGGTCAGGTGGGCCACGGACAAGCTTCAGTCCCAGTCCAGGCAGGGCAAGGCTCCCTACGCCGCGGCCTTCATGTACGTTCATCGGCTGGATCCGGTGTTCGCTGACAAGGTCGTCGAGATGTGGCGCGACGGTCCGGACGGGAGCAAGCATCCGCACCTTCGTCGGATCCGCGACCGCGCGATGTCCGTGACGAAGAACGGTCACGGGGGGCGCGGGGAGCGCGAGGTGGACATGCTTCGTCTTCTTGGTGTGCTCGCGTACATGCATCAGGACAGGCCGCTTCCTAACAGGCTGTCGAACATTCTGGTCGGGATCCGCTACTTCTCCGAGAAGCTGCGGGACGGGGCTGCCGCCCGCTGGGAAAAGCGGACGATTGTCGGGGCGGATGAGGTGTGATCGTGGACTCCGGGCTCATCAGGATCGGGAACATCGAGGTTCATCCGGCGGCGCGCCTGTTTCCGGAGATGGGGGAGGATGACCTTCGCGAGCTGTACGAGAGCGTCAAGGTCAACGGTGTGCGGTCTCCCCTCCAATTCTTTGAGGGGAAGCTTCTCGACGGGCGAAACCGTGTCCGCGCGGCGCTCATGGCGGGTCTCGACGTCGCGAATCTGCCGCGTCGCAACCTCAGTCCTGACACGGATCCGTTTCAGTATGCGTGGGACGCGAACTGCGAGCGGCTCAACTACGCCCCGAAGACGAAGGCGGACATCGCCGTCAAGATCGCCGAGGCCTCCGGAGAGCTCGCGCGCCTGCGCGCCGGGGCGGCGGCGAGGGCGAACGCCTCCCGGTCGGAGAAGGCGAAGGCGCAGATCGCGGAGCAGCCGCGGGACGGCGCGGGGAAGGTGAGGCCGGGTGGAGCGCCACGTGACGCTCGACCCGGCCTGCCTCCCCCGCCGCGGAAGATCGCCAAGGAGATCGCGGAGAAGGCGGGCGTGAGCACGCGGACGGCGGAGCGCGCGCTGCGGCGGCGGAGGGAGGGCCCGGAGGCCCTCGACGGCGTCGCCGACGGGCCCCCCGCGCGCACCAAGCGGCGCCCCTCGAAGTGGAGCGTCCCGCGCGACGTCGGCGACATGGCGAAGTTTCTGCGCGAGCGGCTCACGCTGGCTGAGATCACGCGGCTCGTCAAGCTCCTGACGGAGAGCAAGTTATGAGAGTGGGTCTGATCGCTGACGTACACCTCGGGAACCACCGCCGGTTCGGCGGCCCGCTCGAGGCCGGCCTGAACCGCAGGTGCCGGCAGGCGGTGGCGGCGCTCCGGAACGCCGCGGAGGAGGCGGGCCGCCAGAAGTGCGACGCGCTCGTGGTCGCCGGCGACCTCTTCGACTCGGCGCGTCCGGAGCCGCAGGTGATCGCCGCCGCGATGCGAGCGCTCCGCGCCGGCCCGCCCGCTCTCGTCCTCAAGGGCAACCACGACAGCGTCAGCGACGCGCCCGGGGACAACGCGCTCGGCCCGCTGACGCAGGGGATGTTCGACGTCTTTGAGCGGCCGGCGCGCGTTCCGGGAGCGGGCGTGGACCTCCTCCTCGTGCCCTTCCGCGCGGGGGACGCGCGGGAGTGGCTGCCGTCCGCGGTCGACGAGGCGCTGGGGAAGATCAAGGTGCCGAGGCGGCGCGTCGAGCTGGCCCTGTTCGTCCACCTCGGGATCGCTGACGACGACACGCCGGAGTGGCTGCGCGGCTCCCGCGACTCCGTGGACGTCTCGACGCTGGAGAAGTTGTGCGCGGAACGCGGGATCTCCTTCGTCGGCGCCGGCAACTGGCACAACCCCGAGAGCTGGCAGATGGACGGGGGTGGTCAGATCGTGCAGGTCGGCGCGCTCTGCCCCACCGGGTTCGACAACGAGGGGCTCGACTGCGGGAGCCTGGCGGTCTGGGACTCCGAGACGGGGGAGGTCGCGCGGCACGAGATCCCCGGGCCGCGCTTTCTTCGTCTGAACGTTGGCTGGGCGAGCGCAGAGGCCGCGCGCCTGGCGACCAAGGCGGGGCACGGAGTCTACGCGGAGATCGTGCACTCTCCGGACCTCGCCGCCGAGGCGGCAACGCGCCTGCGGACGCTGATCGACGAGGGTTCGCTGATCGACGGCGAGCTCCGTCCGGACGGCGACGTGGCGGAGGCGGCCGCGCGGAGCGCCGCGGCCGCCGTGCGCGGGGCGGACACGCTCGACGCCGCGCTCGCCGGCTACGTGGGCGAGATGCAGCTCGAGGACGGCGTCGTGCGGACCGCCGTCTTGGAGCGCGCCAAGAAGTACCTGGCCGCCGCGGAGGAGCGATGAGCGGACGAAGGGGGTTTGGAGTCCTGCTGCTGGGAGACGGGGTGCCCGGCTTCCTCGCGCCCGACTTGCTCGCGGCAGGTGGGGAGGTCTTCGCAAGCGAGGCGGTCGCGGAGCGGTGGATTCTGGCCTCCGCCGACGCGCTGCGCAAGCTTCGCCTGAGCGCCCGCGTCGTGGCGGTGGCCCGGTGCGGGGAGTGCGGGCACGTCAGGCGCGTGCCGGAAGGGGGTGGATGATGGAGCGCGGCGGCGACTTCGGCCACAGCAGCGCGTGCAGGTGCGGAGCGCAGGGCAAGTCCGTTCACGAGATGGGGAAGTGCCCGCACCTGTTCCACGCCTGCGCGGAGGCGTGCGGGAGGCAGTACGCGGCCGCGGCCAAGACCGGCTTCGCGGCGCGTGAGCTCGGCAAGGAGTGTTCGTGATGCGTGTTCCGTTCGCGTTCGTGGTGACGGTGGACGACGGTGGCGTGTGGAGCGCCGCGCAGATCGAGGGTCCGGCTCTGTCGATGGGGACCGGCAGCAACATCCCGGGGCCGTGGCTGCACGAGCAGCCGCTCAACCTCAACTGCAACGGCTTGTCGATCCACTACCGCAACCGCCTCAACTCCTTCGAGGACGCGATCGCGTTTCTGCGGGAGCGGGTCGCCGGCGAGGCCGCGAAGCTGCTCGGCACGAAGGGAGGTCAGGGGTGAGCTACGTGATTCAGCGGGAGGACGGGATGTTCGTGGCGCCGTCTGGCATGGCCAGGTCGTACACGTCGATGCTTCAGCGCGCGCGCCTGTTCCCGTCCAGGGAGGCGGCCCAGAGCGAGGCGTGCGGGAACGAGCGGGTGCTCTCGCTGGAGGAGGCGGCCGCGGGGAGGCTTCCGTGAACGTCCGCCGCCTCGAGCTCGTGAACGTGCTCGGCCACAAGAGGACCGAGCTGAACCTCCCGGAGCGCGGCGTGGTTCTCGTGACGGGCCCGAACGGCGCCGGGAAGTCGGCGCTGCCCGAGGCCGCCTCGTACGCGGTCTGGGGAAAGACCCTGCGCGGCACGCCGCCCTGGCGCAAGGACGGGTCTCCCGGGACCGTGGCGTGCGCGGCGGACTCCGTGGACGTCACGCGGGAGCGCTCCGGCTCCCGCGTCGGCCTGAGCTGGAAGGTTCCGGGCGACGAGGACCCGGCCGAGTTCGACACGACCACCAAGGCGCAGGAGGCGCTGGAGCACGTCGTCGGCTCGTGGGACGTCTGGCGGCGAACGTGCGTGTTCTCCTCCGCGGACGCCTCCCACTTCTCCGGGGCGACCGACGGGGAGCGGAAGCGCTTGCTCGAGGAGATCCTGGGGCTGGGTCGCTTCGACGTCGCGCTCGCCGCGTGCCGCGCGGACCTCAGGGCGGTGGAGACGCGCCGCTCGGCGGCCGACGGTGACGCGCGGGTCTTGCGGGAGCGGGTTCAGCGGATGAAGGACAGCCTGGGGCAGGCCCGCGCCTCGCTGCGCGCGCTTCCGGCGGCCCCGCCGCTCCCGACTTCCGCGTCCGCGGACCTCCTCCGGCTGAAGCTGGACAAGCTCAGGCAGAGCCGCGCCACCTGCGACCGCGAGCTCGCCACGGCGCAGGCGGCGCTTCGGTCCGCGGAGGCGCGCCGCGGGGCCGCCGAGAGCACGGTCGCCGCCCTGGAGCGGCAGGCGGCACGCACGAAGGAGAGCGTCTGCCACACCTGCGGGCAGACTATCAACGCGGGGCAGCGCGCGAAGATCGAGGCGGAGCTGGGCGCCGCGCGCGGGGAGGCGGCGAAGGCCGGAGGAGTCGCCACCGCCGCCGCGGACGAGGTGGCGGAGTCGGTCAAGGATCTGGAGGCGGAGCGTCAGGACATCGACGAGGCCCTCCACCGCGTCCAGAAGGAGCAGAGCGCCGCGGAGGAGGCGGCCCGCTCCGCGCGGGCGCGCGAGACCCTGACCGCGCAGGCGGACCAGGCGGAGAAGCACCTCAAGGGCGGGGAAGAGGAGCTGTTCAAGGCCGAGGCCGCGCTTGCCGTCGCCGTCTCCGAGGCGGCCGTCCTCGGCGCCGTCGAGCAGGTCTTGGGACTGCGCGGCGTGCGGGCGTCCATCCTCGGGCGCGCTCTCTCCGGGCTCGAGGTGGCGGTCAACGCGCGGGTCGCGCGCCTCTTCCGGGGTGGGGGCGTCGCGGTCGAGCTCAAGGCGTGGTCGGAGAAGAAGACGGGCGGGATCTCCGACGCCATCAGCATGGCCGTCTCGGGAGTGGGGGACGGGCACGGGTACAAGGCGGCGAGCCAGGGGCAGCGGCGCCGCCTCGACGTGGCGATGCTCCTCGCTCTCGCGGACGTCGCGGCCGCGGCGCACGGCGCGCGCGCCGGAACCATCTGGATGGACGAGGTCTTCGACGCGCTGGACCCGGAGGGAGAGGACGCCGTCTGCGGGCTGCTGCCGGAGATCGCGGCGGAGCGCTGCGTGGTGGTGATCACCCACTCCCCCTCCCTCGTTCAGCGGCTCCCTGCTACGATGCGAGTTCAGGTGGCGGACGGCGGCAAGCTGTCCGTCTCGTGAGGAGGTCCGACGTGGACCAGCGCCCCGGCTTCTGCAAGCACGTCAAGGTGTGCCCCGGAGATCCCGAGGAGCGCGTCGTCAAGTTGCCGTGCGGGAACCACGCGCGGGATGGGGCGGACTTCTGCTACGTGCACGACCCGAAGACGAAGAGGCGGCGCGATGAGAGCGCGGCCCGCGTCTCGGTGCTGATGCGGGCGCGCTGAGGAGGTGCATCGTGGAGCAGCCGAAGGTTCACTGGGTCCCGATCGAGCAGACGCGGCCCCACCCTCGCAACTACCGCAAGCACCCGGAGGACCAGCTCGAGCACATCGTCGCGTCGCTCCGTCAGCACGGGTTCTACCGCAACGTCGTGCTCGCCCGCGACGGGACGGTCCTCGCCGGGCACGGCGTGCGCGAGGCGACGGAGAGGATGAAGGGCACGCACCTTCCCGCCATCGTCCTCGACCTCGACCCGAACGACCCCCGCGCGCTGAAGGTGCTCGCGGGCGATAACGAGATCGGGAAGCTGGCCGAGACGGACGACCGCGCCCTGACCGAGCTCCTGAAGGAGGTTCTCCGGTCCGACGACGCGTTCGGGAAGCTCTCCGGGACCGGGTTCAACGAGGAGCAGCTCGCGGCGCTCGTCTTCACGACGCGGCCGGCCAGCGAGGTTCAGAGCATGGACGAGGCGGCCGCCTGGGTCGGGATGCCTGAGTACGAGGAGGGCGGCAGCACGATCAAGCTGGTCATCTCCTTCAAGTCGGACGAGGACCGCGCGCGCTTCCTCGCGGAGACGGGCATCCGCATCGACAAGAGCGCCATCAAGGGCAGCACGTGGTCGACGCGCTGGCCGTGGACCGACCGCGAGGACTCCGCGTCCGTGCGCTTCGAGACGAAGGAGGAGCCCCCGCCCGCGCCTCCCGAGGCGGCGTGACCGGGGCTCTCCCGCGCTACCCCGTGTACGTGCTCTCCAAGGGCAGGAGCGACCGCTGCCTGACGGCGAGGTTCCTGCTCCGCGACGGGGTGCCGTTCATCATCGCCGTGGAGCCGCACGAGGCCGACCTGTACGCCGCGGAGTTCGGGCGCGAGCGCCTGCTGATTCTCCCCTTCCGCGACGCCGGGACCGCCACGCCCGCGAGGAACGCCGTCAAGGAGCGCTCCGTCGCGGCTGGCGACGCGAGGCACTGGCAGCTCGACGACAACATCCGAGGAATCCGAGGCTACGTCGACGGCAAGCGCGTCCGGGTGAGGGGCGGGCCGGCGCTCCGCGAGGTCGAGGAGCTGGTGGACGGCTACGAGAACGTGGGCATCGCGGGCCTTCAGCACACCGTCTTCCAGGACCGCTCGCGGCCGTTCCTCGTGAACCGTCAGGTCTACTCGTGCGTGCTGGTGGACAACCGTCTGCCGTTCCGCTGGCGCGGGGTGGCGCACCACGACACCGACTACTCTCTTCAGGTGCTCGTGGCCGGCCACTGCACGATCCTCGTCTGCGCCTTCGGCATCGAGAAGGCACAGACCATGTCGATGAAGGGCGGGATGACCGACGCCTACCTGGGCGACGGGAAGCTGCGGAAGGCCCACGAGATCCAGCGGCGGTGGCCCGGGCGCGGCATCAAGATCGTGCGGCGCAACGGCGTCCCAAGCGCCAGCATGGGGCGCGTCTGGTCGAAGTTCACCACCCCGCTGCGCCCGAGGTCCCCGTGACGCTCCCGCGCTACCCGGTGTACGTGATCTCGAAGGGGCGGCATGACTGCTGCCTGACCGCCCGCGCGTTCGTGAAGGATGGGGTGCCCTTCCGCCTGGTGGTGGAGCCGCAGGAGCGGGAGCTGTACGCGCGGGAGTTCGGGGGCGGCCCGCTGCTGGTGACGCCCTTCTCGAACCTCGGCCTGGGCTCGATCCCCGTCCGCAACTTTGTCTGGGAGCACGCGAAGGCTTCCGGCGCGGAGCGGCACTGGATCTTCGACGACAACATCTCCGGCATCTGGCGCCGCTGGAAGGCGCGGAAGATCCGGTGCGAGGCCGGCGTCGCGCTCGCCGCCTCCGAAGACTTCGTCGACCGCTACGAGAACGTCGCGATCGCGGGCCTCAACTACTACATGTTCTCGGTGAACAAGACGAAGCAGCCGCCCTTCTACCTGAACGTCCACGTCTACTCGGCGCTGCTGATCCTGAACGACCTGCCGTTCCGCTGGCGCGGCCGCTACAACGAGGACACCGACCTCTGCCTCCAGGTGCTCTCCGCCGGCTGGTGCACGGTCCTCTTCAACGCCTTCCTCGCGTGGAAGATGACGACCATGACGATGAAGGGCGGGAACGCGGCCGAGCTCTACAAGGGCGACGGGCGCCTCAAGATGGCGCGGTCGCTCGAGCGGGCGTGGCCGGGCGTCGTCACGACGCGGCGCCGCTTCCGCCGCCCGCAGCACGTCGTGAAGGGAGCGTGGCGCGGGTTCGACACGCCGCTCAAGCTCAGGCCGGGCGTGGACCTTTCCGCGCTTCCGAAGGTGGACGAGCGGGGGATGGAGATCGTCCGCGTGAAGGAGATCCGGAGCGCGGAGCTCAGGCAGATGGTCGAGGAGCGGGAGAGGTGAGCTGGATTTCGCTGAGCGACGCGGCCGACCGCCTGGGGCTGCTCCCCGACGAGCTTTCCAAGATGATGCTCGTCACGCACCGGAACGGCACGTCCTTGGTGATGCATCCTCCGCGCAAGTGCTTCAGCGGCAAGATCCGGGTGACGCACGGGCCGCGCGTGTGGGAACCAGACTTGGAGCCGTGGGCCGCGGAAAGGGCGGCGGGGCTGATCCCGTGGGGAACAATCTCGTGAGCGGGCTCCGTCCTCTTCGTCCTGTGCTGGTCGGGCAGGCGCCCGGGCCGGGCGGCGCCCCGCTCGGCCCGCTGCGGGGCGGGCGCGTCGGGCGCCGCCTCGCGGACGCGGCGGGGCTTCCGGAGGAGCGGCTCGCGGAGGTCTTCGAGCTGTGGAACCTCCTCGGCGCCTGGCCGGGCCGCGCCGGCGAGAAGGGGGACCGCTTCCCGCTCCCGGCCGCCCGCGCGGCCGCGGCGCGCCTGCTGCCTCTCCTTGACGGGCACCACGTCGTCCTGCTGGGGTGGAACGTCGAGCGTGCGTTCGGGCTGGGAATCGAGGCGCCGCTCCGCTGGCTGCAGCACGAGTGGGCGGAGGGCGAGATGCTGGTCGCCGTTCTGCCCCACCCGTCGGGCGTGAACCTCTGGTGGAACCGGGCGGAGAACGTCGCGGCGGCGCGCGTGTTCATGCGCGGGCTCGTCGAGCACGCCGCCGACCTGCGCGAGGGCGCGCCCCGTGCTTGACGTCCTGCTCGACGCGGGGAAGGGGCAGGGAGCCGTCGTTGTCCACGGCGACGGGATGGAGCTGCTCCGCGCGCGCCCCGACCGATCCGCCGGCCTCGTCCTGACCGACCCTCCCTACGACCCGCGGACGCACGAGGGGGCGCGCACGAACCGGGAGGGGGCGGGCGACAAGTCGCCCATCCTGTTCGCGCCGTTCTCCGAGGAGCAGGTGCGCGAGCTGGCGCGCGAGGCGTGCCGCGTCACCCGCGCCTGGGTGGTGATGACGCTGGAGTACAGGATGGCCGTCCACTTGGAGGACGACCCGCCGCCGGGCGTGCGGTTCGTGCGCCTGGGGATCTGGGACAAGCTCCGCACCGGCGCGCCCCAGAAGTCGGGTGACCGCCCCGGGATGGGGTACGAGGCGGTCGCGATCCTCCACCGCGACGACGTCGGTCGGATGCGCTGGAACGGGCACGGGCGTGACGCGGTCTTCCGCCACGCCGTCGTGCGCGGCGGGCACCCCACGGAGAAGCCGGTCGGCCTGGGCGTCGAGCTCGTGCGGCTGTTCTCCGACCCGGGCGACGAGGTGATCGATCCCTTCTGCGGCTCCGGCGCGTTCTTGGAGGCCGCGAAGGTGGAGGGACGTCGCGCGGTCGGCGTCGAGCTCGACCTGGCGTGGGCCAGGAGGGCGGCGCGCCGGCTCTCCCAGGCGGTCATCGCCGCGCCCGCGGCGCCCCGCGCTGAGCAGCCCGATCTCCTCGTGGTGCCTCGGACGAGGCGCCCCCGTGCCGCCCTTCCTTGACTTGTCAGAGGTCTCGGCTATGTTGGTGATGTGCTCGCCATGGGTGCCACCGTCTCCAGCTCCGCGCTTCCGCGCCTCCGCCTCGTGCCGAACGATCTCGAGGCGCGCCCGCACAACCCGCTGGCGCCGCTCGCGCACGTCGCGTTCTGCTACCGCTGCGCCCTCTTCTGCGTCCCGCTCGGGACGAAGGAGCGCTGCCCGGAGTGCCAGATGGTGTACCCGCGGGAATAGCGGCACGTTCCGGGCAAGTCTCAGTCCATGAGCCTGCGTCGGAAGCACGGGCACTCTTACGGTTCTGACGGCAAGCCGTCCCGCACGTACAAGAGCTGGCAGGCCATGATCGAGCGGTGCACGCGGCCGGCGCACCACGCGTGGTCTAACTACGGGGGGCGCGGAATCGAGGTCTGCGAGCGATGGCGCTCCTTCGAGGCGTTCCTCGCCGACATGGGCGAACGTCCCGTCGGGAAGACGCTGGACCGCTACCCCAACCGTGACGGAAACTACGAGCCCGGCAACTGCCGGTGGGCGACGTGGGCTGAGCAGCGTAGCAACTCCAGGCAGAACCACATGCTGACGTTCCGGGGTGAGGAGTGCACGCTTACGGAGTGGTCTCGGCGCGTCGACATTGGCAAGTCCACAATACGGCAGCGCTTGCTGAAGGGGTGGAGCGTGGAGGCCGCGCTGACGACGGCACCGTTGCCGCACGAGCACTGCGGTAGCATCAGAAAGCGGACGTCGTGAGGCAGCGCGGGGCCGTCGTCGGGCGTCTCCCGCGCGGGTGGGTATCGTTGGACGCAGCGGCCGCGCTCCTCTGCATGGAGCCGTGGCAGTTCTATAAGTGCCTGAGCGACCGCGAGATTTCATTTTACCCGCGGGGGGTTTCGCACTACCGCTGGGGCGCCGCCAACCTGCTCAACCGCCTGCCCGCGCTCGAGCTCGTAGGCTGGCGCGGCAGCAGGCACCTGTACGACTGGAACACGCGCGAGCACCGCGCGACGCACGTGCGGAGGCGCGCCGTCGTGGAGTGGATCGCGCTGCGCGCAGCGCGGCTGCTCTCAGCCGGCTGAGAATGCGCGGCGCGGAGGGCAAGACCTCGGGCGTGACCGACGACGGATGGATCCCGCTCGAGGAGGCCGCGGAGCGCGCCGGGTTTGCCGACAAGAACGACCTCCTGCGTTCGCTCCCGTCCGTCCTCTTCGACGACGCCAGCATGGACCAGGGGCCGACGGAGATCCTCGCAAGCTACCTGGAAAACTGGATGGCGCGCCGCGTCGTCCTGATGCTAGAAGTCGACGCTCCGGCGGTGAGGTCCCGTGGCTGACGAGTGGATCACGCTGGAGGAGGCGGCCGACGTCCTCCGGACCACGGTCGGGGACCTGGCAACGGAGCTGTCTCGCTCTGGATCCCTGCTGTCGAGTGGGCAGCTTCCGCCGTCTGTCGAGCTCACGCCGGCGTGGCCGAACGTGCGTGTGTGGCACATCTGGACGCCCAAAGGGATCGGTGCGCAGGGCAACCGGTTCGACGAGGTCAGCCTGCGGTCGCGCTCGCTCGGCGCGTTCAAGGCCACGCACGTCCACTCCGGGGACCTCGAGGTGTGGGCCGCCGACCGCGCCGCGCGCCTCGTGAGCACGTGCAAGGTGTGCTTCGGAAAGGGGTTCGTTCCGTCGAAGCCGCCGATGCGAGCGGTGGTTCCGTGCCCGATGTGCGGCGGATCGGCCAGGCGACCGTGAGCGAGTGGCTCACCGTGAAGGCGGCCGCGCGGGAGGCCGGGTACATCGACTGGGTAGACCTCGTGTTCGACCTGGAGAGCTCGCTCGCGCCGCCGGGCATGATCTTCGACGTCTCGCTGGTGAAGACGGAGCTGCGCCGCGGGGTGGAGCAGTTCACCGGCACGTACCGGTGGAGCCCTTATGGGCCCAAGACGTTCATGTTCTCGCACCTGCACGCGGAGGACTTCAGCGCGTGGGTGGCGCGTCGCGCGGAGCGCATGCTGTCGAGCCGGTGCCGCCGATGCGGGGGAACTGGCCAGGTTGTCAACCAGGGGATCCGGGAGAGGTGCGAGTGCCGCGGCCTTCGATGATCTTCTCGTTCGACGAGGGAATGTGGCTGCGCTGCGTGTCGCCGAAGACGCCGTGGCACCGCCACGACGAGGGGATGTGGCTGTCGGAAGCGCGCGCGGCCGAGCTGCTCGACCTCGGCGACTGCGGGTGCCGAGGTGAGTGGAGGTGCGGGCCGTGGCCGAGGCACGCGCGGATGGCGGAGACGAGTCCCTTCAACGGGCGAGAGCTGGCCTTCCCGAAGGGGGTTGGCGGACCTCCGGAGCTGCGGTTCGCCTGGCAGCGCCGCGACGCTCTCGGACGCTGGAAGCCGCCCGGAGACGACTCCTACTTTTGGCGTCCGGACGTCGAGCGGTTCGTCGCGTGGTACGTGGAGCACCTGGCGGAGCAGTCGGCGCGGTTGCTGTCGAACGGCGGATCGGAAGAGGAGCTGGCCGGGTGAGCGCGAGCCACGAGCACGCCGGGACGTTGATGCTTCGCGTCGTTCTCGCCACCGCCAGAGGTTCCACGGAGCGTTGGCCGTCCGACACCTTCGTGGAGGAGATGACGGTGTGTGCGGAGTGCGGCGCGCTGTTCGTGCCGCCGGACCAGATCGAGGAGGTCGCCGCGCGCGCGTCGGAGCGCATCCTGCGCGACCGTCAGCAGCAGGTTCCCCGGACGGAGCACGAATCGACCGCGTCCGTCGGCCCTTGGAAGCGGCGATGACCGGCTGGCTGACCGTCAGGAAGGCGGCGGAGCGCGCGGGGCTTTCCCCAGAGGCGATGGCCGGCCTGCTGCTGGGGTACGCACCACTGCTTGAGCTCAGGGGGCCGGAGGGGAAGCCGCTGTTCTCCGACGTCGACCGCTTCCTCGTGCGCGAGCGGGACGTGGATCGCGTGCTCGCCGACGGCGCCGCGCGAATGATGTCGTCGTGCAGGGTGTGCAGCGACACGGGGTCCGTCACGGTGGAGGACATGAACGGGCCGCCCTACTCGGTGCTGTGCCCGAGCTGCCGTCCTGACAGGGGGTCGGCGTGGCGGTGAACGTCGATCTCGAGCTCTGGGTGCCACTCGACGAGGCGAGCGAGCTTCTCGCCTTGGACCTGGCGCGGGAGCTGGGGGACTCGCTGAACGGTTGGGTGTGGTTCGCGCGGCACTTCGTTCTCGGGACGACGCCGCCGGACATGCGGAGGCCGGACGGGATGACGCTTCTGCTGGCCAACGTGCCTGGCGTGTCCGCCTGGCCGGTTCGCGTCAGAAAGGGGAACGTGCGACCCACGCCTTCGTGGGGCGGCGACGTGCTGGTCTGCATGGTCAGCCACGTGTGGAGAGGCGACGTCGACGTGTTCCTCGCGGAGCGCGCCGCCGCGCTGCTCGGGACGGGGGGCGTCGCGGTGAGGAGGGGGCGAACGCACTACTTCTGCCCGGTGTGCCAGACGAACGTGATGCCGGTCCTGATTGGAATAACCAGGGTGAACCTGCCGCCCGCGTGCTTTCGGTGCGGCGCGCGGTTCATCGGGGCGGAGCGCGGGTGAGCTGGGTGCCGATCGAGGAGGCGGCCGCCGCGCGCGGCCTGTCCGGCGGAGACCTCGCCGACGTGCTTCAGCATCGGGTGGTGGTCAGGAACAGAAGGAACGCCAGGCTTCGCGGCGAGACGTGGGCGCGCGGGATCGTCGCGGTGAAGGAGGGCAGGCTTGGCGTGCCGTGGTGGGCCGTCAAGACCGGCGACGACGTGGCCTTCGTGTCGCACGTCTGGGGCCCGGACGTGGACGGCGCCCTCGCCGCCGCGGCGGCCGAGCACCTCGAGGTGGACGCGCATCGCGCGCGCCTGGCCAAGGAGCTGAAGATGCTCCGCGAGAGCAAGACGAGGCGGCGGTGAGCTGGATCTCCTGGGACGAGGCGGCCGCGCGCGCCGGCGTGCCCGTCCTCGAGTTCGCGCGCTCCGTCGCGCGCACTTCCTGGACGGTCTCGTGGTCGATCTTTTCTCCGCAGGACCGGGCGTTCAAGCAGGCGACGTCGTACAGCTGCTGGACGCAGGACACGGTGCGCGCCGTCGTCGTGCGGGTGGTGTCGTTCGACGGCGACACCTCGCTCGAGGCCGTCGCCAGAAGGGAGCGCGACTCCGGGGTGTGGCGCGGGGCGGACGGGTGGGCCGGGTCCCTGCTCGACTCGACGCACCTGTGGGACGAGGACGTGAACAGGCTGGCGGCCATGCTCGCCGCCGAGCTCGTCGAGGACGGGGCGAGGGCGCGATGAGCTGGGTGACCTTGGAAGAGGCGGCGGAGCGCCTCGGGCTGTCGAAGGAGGACTTCGCGCTGGAGCTGGCCGAGTCCGGCGCCGCCGAGCGCTGGTGGGCCAAGAGCGATCCGAAGAATCCGAATCTGTTCCGCGGGGCGCTGCGCGTGACGACCCGGCAGGGGCCGACCGTTTCCCTGAGGAAGGGGATGCACAGGGGCACGCGCCTCGGGGCGATCGCCGCCTCGCACGTCTGGGAGCCGGACCTCGAGCCCTGGGCCGCCTGGTGGGCCGCCGAGCAGCTCCGGGACCGCTCGCTCGACTACGTGGCCGACTTCGCCGACGGCGACCGGCTCGACAGGGTGGCGCGCGACTGGGGGGTTCCTGCGCCACCCCGGGGAGGACGACGTCGCCTTCCGCGGCCGCCTCGCCGCCGCCTCGGCCCTCTTCGCCGGAAAGGGGCCCGACGTCCCCTAGCCCGGGCCGGCCGCCCCCGGAGGTTCCCGGCACCTCCCCGGCGCCCCGGGGAGCCTCGCGCCGCCCCGCCCCCCTCCTCCCGCCCCTCCCCGGGGAGGAAAGGCGCCCGCGCGGCCCGCCGGAACCTCCCCCTTGACCGCCGCCGCCCCTCGGAGGGAGAGTTTCCCGCATGGGCTCAGGCCGCGTCCCCTACACCCGCGAGCTGTACGACATCCTCGTCGCCGCCTTCCGGGAGGCCCCCGGCAACTACGCGCACGCCCTCCGCAGGTCCGGCATGTCCGACAGGAAGGCCATGCGCCGCGTCTGGGAGAAGGGCTGGAAGAATCTCCCGTGGGCGCGCCCGATTCGGCTCGTGCTGGAGGAGGAGCAGAGGGACGCCCTGCTCGAGGTGGCGCGCCTGAAGGAGCGGGAGCGCGAGGAGCAGGAGAGGCGGCGCGAGGAGGTCAGGGCGGAGGCCATCAAGTCGCGCGTGGAGGAGGGGCAGGCGGCCGACCTCGCGCGGCGGAACAGCATCGCGGCCATGGCGTCGATGCGCCCGCTGCTCGTCGGCATCCACAAGCTCGCGCCTCGGCTCGAGGCGGTGCTCTCGGACCCGCAGCTAAAGGTGGACCCGGAGAAGGCGGCGAAGCTCATCCTCGACATCTCGCGGGCGTCGAAGTTCGCGGGGGAGACGGCCCACCGCGCCATCGTGATGAGCCGCCTCATCCTCGGGAAGCCTACCGACATCCTCGGCATCGGCGGCGCGGCCGACGACGTGGACGACATGTCCATGGAGCAGTGCCTGGAGGAGCTCAAGGTCATCGAGCAGGAGGCGCGCGAGGCGCTCACGACCGCGGCCGCCCCGCGCGAGCTCACCGTCATCCAGGGCGGGAAGCAGGCGGCGGACGGCACCCCGCCGCCCGACGACGACGGCAAGGGCCGCGGCGGTTCCGGGTCTCCGCCTCCGCCCGCACCGTGAAGGGAGAGGTCATGACGCGGCTCAAGGCGTGGTTCAAGCGGCTTCGCGCGGCGCTCGCTCGATGGCAGGAGCGCCGCGAGCGCGCTCGCGCGGTGGAGCGGTGGGACGGGGAGCGGTGCTGGATGTGCCGCGCCAGGAAGGACGCGCACGTCGGGCGCATGGGTGAGACCTGCCCCGACGGCAGCGGGGGGTTCGTCGGGCAGCACATCAGGCGGCGGCCGGGCGCGGAGATCGAGCGGGCACTCGCTGCCCATCCCGTGCGGGGCGCGTGCCTGTGAGCCCCTGCGTGAGGGCGATCACCGTCAGGTTCGAGGTCGTGCAACAGAACGGTCTCGAGATCGAGTTCGACGAGACCTTCGCGACGGACTCGGTGGAGAGGGCGCTCGAGCTAGCGGAAGAGTACCGCCACGTTCCGCCGCTTCCGCTGGCCATGGCCGCCCGGGTCGTGGCTGACGACCTGTACGAGAACGGGAGGACGTACCCCAGGAAGAACTGGTGCGTCACGCACCAGCGACCGATGCCAGCTCACGACGTGACGTCGGCGTGCCGCACCCAGAAGCTGACCGAGGCGATGTTCGCCTCCGCCTCGGCGTCCATGCTGGAGGAGGACGCGCGTCGCCGCGCGCGCCGCTCGTGAACCCCTCTGGCTTCGCCGCCACGGCCGTTCGCCGGAAGCTGCGCCACGCGCGGCAGCTGCGCGCCCGCGTCGCGCGGGACGACGTCAACGCCTTCATGCAGTTCGTGATGCGGGACGAGAAGACGAACGTCCCGATCCGCCAGGCACCCGTTCACAAGGCGTGGCAGTGGGAGGTGTCGCACCACAACCGGGTGCTGATCTGGTCCCACCCCGAGAGCGGGAAGACGCAGCAGCTGTCGATCGGCCGCGTGCTCTGGGAGCTGGGGAGGAACACCGCGCTGCGCGTCGCCGTCATCTCCAGGACGGACAACCTCGCCACGAAGATCGTGACGACCGTCGGGAACCTCGTCCTCAAGAGCGAGGAGCTCAGGGCCGTCTTCCCCCACCTCCGCAAGAGCACGACCGCGCGCGACTCGTGGACCACGCACGCCATCACCGTCGAGCGCAACAACCCCGGCATGAAGGAGCCCAGCGTCCAGGCGTTCGGCGCGAGCTCGCGGTCCCTCATCGGCAACCGCCTCGACCTCCTCGTCATCGACGACATCCTCGACGACCAGAACACCAACTCCGCAAAGCAGATGGAGGACATGTGGGTCTGGTACAACTCCCTGGTCGAGGGGCGTCTCGACACGAACGGGCGCGTCATCGTCGTGGGGAACGCCTGGCACCCGCAGGACTTCCTCCACCGCCTCGCGCGCCAGCCGGGGTGGAAGGCGCTCCGCTACCCGGTGGTGGACGACGAGACGGGAGAGCCGCGCTGGCCGGAGCGCTGGCCCACGAAGCGCATCCTCGAGACGAAGACCAAGCTCGACTCCGCGCGCGCCGGCGAGTTCGCCCGCACGATGCTCTGCCTCGCGCGCGACGACGCGCAGAGCCGCTTCCACCAAAAGAGCATCGACGCCTGCAAGGCGCTCGGCGCCGGCATGCGTCTCTGGGGTGGCCTGCGAGAGGTTCCGGCGGGTCACCGCGTCTACACCGGGGTCGACCTGGCCGTGAAGCGCGACGCCAGCGCGGACTTCACCTGCCTGTTCACCATCATCGTGCACCCGGACGGCTCGCGACAGGTGCTCAACATCCAGACCGGGCGCTGGCGCAAGAGCGAGATCGTCAACCGCATCATCCACGTCCACGCCCGCTTCAACGGCATCGTCATGGTCGAGGACAACGCCGCCCAAGACTACATCTTGCAGGACGTCGTCGACCGCTCCTCCGTGCCGGTCAAGCCGTTCACGACGGGGCGCAACAAGATGAACATCGAGTACGGCGTCGAGTCCCTCTCCGCCGAGATGGACAACGGAAAGTGGATAATCCCGTCCGAGGGGGGCAAGTCTCATCCCGAGGTGGAAGCGTGGATCCTCGAGATGCTCTACTACGACCCGCGGAAGCACACGGGGGACCGCCTGATGGCCTCGTGGATCGCGCGGGAGGCGGCGCGGACCGGGGGCGGAGAGGGCGTGCGCGCGTGGGCCGGGTCTCTGGACACGATGGCTCGCTGACGTCGGAGGAGCTCGACGCGCGGCTGGCCGTCTTCGAGCTGCGCGAGGAAGCCGTCCTCCATCACGCCTCTCGAGCAGGGTGGAGGTGCGAGTGGTGCGGCGTCGGGTTCGACCACCTGATCCGCGTCGGCAGCTCGCGCTTCGTGGACGAGGCGCGGACGGCGCGGGAGGTCGCAAAGGAGAATCACGGCAGCGTTCCCTGCTGGGAGCTCGTCGGAAGGGACGGCCCCCGTGGCTGACGCGCCCGAGGAGGCGGCTTGAGGATCGTCACGCGGAAGGAGGAGCGGGACCGCGCGTTTCGCGCCGCCGCGCTTCTCTCGCGCGTCGTCGTGGTGCACCAGCAGCCGGACCCGCCCACGCTCGAGGGGTGGTTCCGCTGTGGCTGGTGCGAGCGCATCGTGCCGATGAAGGAGATGCGGTCGCACGGCGGAACCGCGGTGTGGTCCGATCAGCCGAAGGAGAGGGTCGACGACCTCGGGCCCGGCGTCGTCGGCTGCTGGGAGATGTACCCGTCGGAGGCGTGATGGGGTGTCACGTCGAGGTCGAGGAGCTGCGTCTGGCGCGGGAGGCCGCGGCGCTTCTGGTCGACAGGGATGTCGTTCACCAGCGGCCGCCCGGCGCGGCCGAGCTGCTGGCCGACTCACCCGACTCCTACTTCCAGTGTGACTGGTGCGGCCGCCTGGTCTTCATGCGCGAGATGCGGAGTCACGGCGGCAAAGGCGTGTGGTCGGAGATCACGCGCGAACGCCGGGAGACGGTGCTCGTCAATATGCGCGAGATCGGCTGCTGGGAGCTCGCGCCGCCGTGAGGATCACTCGCGACCATCCCGACTTCGAGCACATCTCCGTGCTCCTGCGCGGAGAGGAGCTGGGCTTCGAGGATGTCGCGGCCCTGCTCGAGGCGGACACCGGCGGCGGGTACGTGGTCGTCGAGGTGGAGCTCAAGCCACGCAACCCGCTCCTCGGTCCCATGCCGCGGATGCGCGGCGGCGACAGGCGCGTGCTGCGCGGCGAGGTTCGTCTCATCGACCGGCGCACGGGCGGTCCGTACGACCCGCTGCTCCAGGCCGCGGAGGAGGCGGCGAAGGAGGAGGCCCTGTCGTTCAACGGGAACAGGGGCTGGAAGTGATCGCGCTCGCCGTCATCGTGGTCTGCGTCGCCGCCGCCGCCGCGACGCGCTGGGCGTACCGCCTGGGCAAGCGGATCGGGGAGTGGGACAGCGACGCCGCGGCGTCCGGCCACATCCTGTCGGAGCGCGCCGCGATGCTGGCCGAGCTCGAGACGGTCGTCGGGATCGCCGAGTGGCTGTCCGGCTCCGAAGACTTCGGTCCGGGGGGCAAGGCGGAGGAGGGTTGGGAGACGGCGCGACAGAAGCTGGACGAGACGCGCGCGCTGATCGTGTTCTGGAGGCATCATGGCTGACGAGGTGTGCATGGCCTGGGTAACCCCGATCCAAGAGCGCCGAGCCCGCGCCTGCGGGCGGCCGGCGACGCACATCGTGGGGTTCCAGCGGGTGCCGCGCTGCTCGAGGCACGCCATGATCGCTCGGAAGCGCGGCGAGCTCGTCGCGAAGATCCGGGACGGAAGGAAGGAGTCCGTCGGTGTCTGACTGGCGCGTCGTCTTCGACGGGGTTCACCCCGTTCTGTTCGTCGTCGTCGCGAGCTGGCTGCTGGGCGTGGCGTGCCGGCACGGCGAGAAGAGGGGCGCCTTCGAGGAGCGGCAGCGGATCTGCTCGGAGGGCGCGGAGGCGGCGGCCGTCGCGTACATGCTCGACGAGCGGCACGCCATCCTGAGGGTCGCGGAGGAGATGTCGTCGCTCGCGCAGTCCCAGCTTGTGATGCTACCGTCTGTCCTGTCTAGCACCATCGCCATCGCCGACCTGCCCAGCATCATCGCCGACCAGCAGGAGCGCGTCTTCGACGCGCAGCTCAAGATTCGCGCGTGGAGGTCCCGTGGCTGACCTCGCCGCCGCGCTCGGCAGGAAGCGGGCGCCCCCGCGCTCGCGCGCTCCGCGCCCGCCGCGCGTCTTCGACGCCGACGGGAACGAGGTCTTCATCACGATGCTCTGCCCGCGCTGCCGGAAGCTGCGGCCGCTGTGTCAGTTCGGGCTTCGGCGGATGGCCGGCGGGCAGATCCGCAACTGCCCGTGGTGCAAGACGTGCCGGAGCGGGCCGGCCAGGAGGCAAGCGTGACCGTCGACTTCTCGCAGGCCGTCCACGCGCGGGACGGAGCCTGGGCGCTCTGCCGCGCCTACAGGCCGTGCATGGGGACCGAGACCCTGACGCTCCAGAAGCCAAAGCGCGGCCCGCGCACCGTCACCTGCCCGGCCTGCCTGAAGAAGCTGCGGCGGCGCGCGCTCCGCGGCGTGCTCGACGTCTCGTGGCAGGAGCGGCTCCGGGAGTTCCACTCCGTCACGACGAGGGAACCATGATGACGCCCGCGCGTGTCTTCGCTCTCTGCGTCGCTGGGATGGTGCTCTGCGTCCTGCTGGCCGTCGCGCTCGTCCCGCAGCCCGCTCCGGAGCGTCCGCCGCTCCCGGACGTGCTCGAGGACGCCGCCTTTCTCTCCCTGCGCGTGGACCGCCTCGCGGACGAGCTCGTCCGCTCCCGCCGGATCCTGAACGCGCAGCGGGAGTTCATGCTCGCCAGGACCAAGCGGGAGAGACGGGAGGCCGCGCGGGCGGCCATGGTGGCGTGGAGCGAGCCGTGAGCGCGGAGCGACGACGCGCCAGCGCCAAGATCGCCGCGGCGCGGGCAAGGGAGTAATCATGCGCAGAGAATTCGAGATGACCGAGGACGAGGAAAAGGAGATCCTCTGGGCCGCCTGGAAGCCGGTCCCGTACATGGTGGTCGGGGGGCTCGAGCCCGAGTCGCCGCAGGAGCGCGCGAACCGTGCCTGGCAGGCTCTGGGGCGGAAGCGTGGCTTCGACGGCACGACGGCCGAGCCCGTGCCTGGGAAGGGGCAACGCTTCTTCTCGGCTGAAGTGGTCCCTAGTTGTCCGGAAGGCTGCCGAGGCGTCGAGATTGCGCCGGACGACTGGAGCGGCTGCGCTTGCCCGGGCACCGCGACCTGCGACTGTCCTCAGCATCCGCGCGCGGAGGCGGCCCCGGACTCCCGTCTCACCTGTGGTGTGCCGAGGCGGGCCTGCGTGGACCTGTTCTCCCCGGCGGAGCGCGCCATCTACGACGCGATGGGATCGGTCGAGGCCGCGGGCGCCGACCTCGCCCTGACCGACGCCGTGGTGCTCCTCCAGGCGGCGCGCGAGCGCGTGGCCGACTTCGTGGACGGCGTGCCGGGGAAGCGGACGCTGCCCCGCGAGTACCTCGAGCCCGCCCCCTCCGCCATCGAACCCCCAGCGCAGCAACGAGGAGGTGATGCGTCTGAACACCGGACCGATCCCGCAACGGAGCCCGCTGGGCTACGACTGGAACCCGCCGGTCGTGCCTCAGTGACGATGGGGGCGGCGGAGTCGCCGGCCGTCGCCCCCTCCCCTGCGGAGGCGCCCGCGCGAGCCTGCAACGAAGACGGACACGGCGAGTACGGCAAGACGTGCTTCCACCACGCCGCCAAGCCTGACGGCGCCGCGCCCCCTGCGGACGCGGGACCGAGCGACGAGGCGCTGATCAAGGCCCTGATCGCGACGGCGGCTCGGAACGGTCCCCAGGGGCCGCTCGTGGCCGCGGATCAACATGCCCTCCTCACCCGCCTGCGCGAGTACCGGGAGGCGCTCGACGCGCAGGCGAAGCGCGTGCTGCCGGACGGGACGCGGTGCTGGTGCCAAGAACCGCGCCTGCCGGTCGGTGGCGAACCCGCACACTGGCATCACTGCGAGAGCGCCCGCGCCCTCTCCCGGAGGAATCGATGAACGACTACCTCGTGACGTGCGAGCACAACGCCTTCCCGCACTTGGTGGGCTCGTGTTCCCCCGCGTGCTTGAATCCGCACGGCCCTGTAGCGCCCGCCCCCGCCGCGTCGCAGGTGTCCGCGTTCGCCGCTCTCGTGGACGCCGTTCGGGAGGAGGGCCGCGAGTTGGGAATGGCGCAAGCTAAGGGGCACGCGCTTCTCTTCAAGGACTCGCGTCCCGCTCTCCTCGCCGCCCACCGGGCCGTCGAGGCGGAGCGGGACCGGGCGCGCCGGCACGAGCTCGCGTTCAGCCGGATGTACGACAGCATGCAGAAGGAGCGGGACGAGGCCCGGGCCGCCATCGCCGCGGCGACGAGGCGGGCGGAGGCCGCCGAGCGGTTCGTGAAGGACGCCGAGCTGGCCTACGTCGGAAGCGAGGTCATGACGGACGTGCTCGTCTTCTTCGAGGCCGCGGGCTGCGGCCGACCGGGCACGCCGAACACGCTGTGGTCGATGACGCAGGAGATCATCGCGCGCGAGGCCGCGTCCCGTGCCGAGGCGGAGGAATTGCGGCGCCGGCTGGGTCCGGTTCCCGAGCGACGCGCGGTCCTGCGGTACGTCTCGTGGGGGGACGCGCAGGACATCCACGCGCTGGCGCAGCCGCTCGTGGACCACGTCGAGGCGGGGAAGCTGGCGAAGCGCGTCTGCGACTTCCTGACTCCGGGCGCCGTCCTCGACCTCGTTGCGCCCGCCGCCCCGGATGACGATGCTCCGGTCTGCGATCCGGAGCCGCGCTGCGGGGAGTGCGGCTCGCCGATGGAGCTGCGGCTCTCCCGCTACGGGCGGTTCTGGGGCTGCGTCCGCTTCCCGACGTGCCGTGGGACGCACGGCGCGCACCAGAGCACCGGCGCCCCACTTGGCGTTCCGGCGGACAAGGCCACCCGGGAGGCGCGGGTCATGGCGCACGCCTCGCTCGACGCGCTGTGGAAGAAGGGCCTGATGAGCCGCCGCGCGGCCTACCGCTGGCTGCAGGAGGCGATGGGTCTCTCCGTGGAGGAGGCGCACATCGGAAAGTTCACCACCGAGCAGTGCAACCGCCTGATCGAGTTGGCGCGCGGGCGTCAGCCGCGGGTCGCGCCGCTCAAGCCGAAGAAGTCGTGAGCGCGCTTGGCGAGCTCGCTTGGCAGTTCCGCGTCGCGTTCTCTCGGCGGTGGAACTGGGACGAGCTTCCGGAGGGCCTGCCGCCCGGCTGGCCGGACGGGGACCCGGCGCGTCGAGAGCGGCACGAGGCGCTGTCGGCCGCCGTCATGCTGGCGGGCTTCAGCCCGGGGCCCGTGCTCGAGGCGATGCGGATGATCGAGCGAGGGCGGTTCGTGCTCGTGGGGACCGCCGCGCTCCGCCTCCGCGGGCACGACGTCGCCGCGAGCGACCTCGACTTCCTCTGCGAGCACGCGCCGGGAGGGCTCGAGGACGGGACGGGCAGCGGCGGCTCCACGGTGCGGGAGGTCGTGCTTCCGCAGCTTCGCGGATTCGTCTCGCACTCGCGCGTCAAGGTCGACTTCATCTACGCGGACAGGCCGCGGCGTCCGTTCCTGACGCGGTTCCCGGACGTCATCCTTGGCGTGCCAGTGGCGAGCGAGGAGGACGTGATCGGCCTCAAGGCGTGGGCGAACAGGGACAAGGATCGTTGGTTCCTCGCCAGGTGGAGGGCCGGGTGTGCCTGACGAGTGGATCTCCAGCGTGGAGTTCGAGCGGGACCTCCGCTCCGAGCTCCTGCCTCCTCTTCAGGTGGCTCACGGGACTCCGACGCCGGCGAGAGGCCCGAACGTCAAGGGGGAGCCCGTGATCCGCTTCCGCCTGCGGCCCGGCGCGAAGAAGATGTCGAGCAAGCTGGACTTCGAGTACAACGTCGCGGACTTCGAGCGCTGGAAGGCGTGGCGCGCGGCGCGGATGCTCCGCGAGGACATCGTGTCGATCACCCTGACGTGCGAGCACGGCGTCGCCTCGTCGCGCCCCTGCGACGAGTGCGTCTACACGTGGCTGCGCAAGCTGCGACCGACCCCTTGACTCCGCGCTCGCGGAGCGCGACGAGTAGGTCTTCCCACCAGGAGGAGCACATGGCCAAGCCGCCCGTCGTCAACGTCCCGCCTCCCCCGCCCGTTCCGGGTGACCCCCTCCCCGCGACCGAGGCGCGGGTTCCGGAGCGTCCGCAGCTCTCCCCGGGCGGCGTCGTGGCCGCTCAGGTGTCCGGGCACGCCGCGGAGGTCACGCGGCTCTCCGCCGAGGTCGGCCGCCGCCACACGGACGTCGTCGCTCTCCGCCGCGCGCTCGAGGCGTGGATGACCACGCACGGCGCCGCCTGCGCCTGCGACCGCTGCGTCGCGACTCGTGGGGTCCTCGCGGAGACCCGCCTGTGACGGTGATCGGTCCGGACGGGAAGGTGGTAGCCGGCGCCTACCCGGAGATGGCGTCGATGTACAACGGCACGGCGACGTGCTGCCTCAAGGAATGCACGAACCCGACGCGCTGGATGCCCGTCGTGGAGATCCGCCCGCGCGCTCCGCTCGAGGGCGTGATGCCGATGGGGCTTCTGGGGCTCGGCCTCTGCGACGAGCACAAGGCCACGTTCGGGCTCCCCGACGTGGAGGACGGCTCCGACCGCGGGATCTTGGCGCACGCGCGGAGAATCCTCGCGGCGCAGGGCAAGGCGGAGCCGGACCCGGAGAGGACGACGGTGGTGTTCTGCCAGGTCGCCAAGGAGGCGTGACGTGACGAACGGACAGGCGTCGGTGCACCTGCAGAAGCACCCCGTGGCCGTGGACGGCTGCCTGGAGTGCCTGGAGCTGGCGATCGTCCACGACGAGGCGCGGAAGGCGGCGGGGCGAGTGGCCGCGCCCGGTTGCGCGCACGCCCGCCCCATGTTCGGGTGCATCCCCTGCTTCGAGCGACTGCTGCGCGAGCTCGCGTCCGACACGGCGCAGCGCGCGGTCGGGGACCCGCCCCCGGACCCGTTCCGTTCCCACATCGCCGGCGTGCTCGAGGCGCAGCGGCGTCCCCGCGATCCCGAGCCCGTCATCCTGTCGCAGGAGATCGAGATGGCGCAGGCGGCCAAGGAGGCGGCGCGCTCCTGCGCGGAGGCGGCCGCCGCCGCCGCGGCGAAGCTCACCACGGACCCGACGCAGGAGGGGGCGGGGCGGCTCGCCGACATCGTCACGCGGGCGTCGGAGGCGGCCCAGCGCCTCGACCACGTCGGCGACAAGATGCTCTCGCGGTGAGCCGCTCCAACCGAAAGCGCCGCCTCCGGAGGCGGGAGAGGACCCGCGCCGAGCGCGAGGAGCGCGCGTCGGCTGAGGCGGCCGCCGCTCTCCTGAAGGGCCCGAGGTTCCCGGACGGGATCATCGACCCGGCGAACGTGTGGCAGGCGCAGGTCAAGATCAGAACCCCGTGAGCATCCGCTCCCGCAAGCGCAGGCGCTGGCTCCGCACCGAGCGCGGGCGTGCGGAGGCCGCGGTATTTATTCTGCGCCCGCCGGGGACTATTTCCACGAGCATGCAAGGCGTCGACTGTTCAGAGTGCGAAGACGGCACGCCGCACCAACATGCTTCACCGTGGACAGGTGAGGTCTGGAAGTCGGTGTGAAGGTGAAGTCGTAGGCGTTCACGCGGGCGAGCTGCGGCGGAACGCGGGGCGGCCGACCGGAGCCCGCCGGGATCGGTAGCGGGCGGAGACCAGCCGAAGCGGCGGGAGGTCTCCGGCGGCGCCGGGAGGGTGGGGCCCGGCGCGGGACGCGCTGGCGGCGCGCCCCCGGTTCGTGGCAGAGTGCGGGGCGGAGGACCACCCCGCATGAGCAGCGCGACGAAGGTCGAACCCTACGCCGCGAGGAAGCTCGCCGGCGCGGCCGGGCGCCAGGTGATGGACGGCATCGCCCGCCTCGGCCTCTCCCCCCGGCAGCAGGCCCTGAACGACCTCTGGGCCTGGTACCGCTGCCAGCACTACGACGCGCGCGCGACCGACTGGGACGGCTCGAAGAGGAGCGAGGGGCTCGACCGCGAGGTCATCGCGACGGCGGGGTTCATCCCGCCCGGCTTCTACGACGCCTCGAGCGCGATGCTGCCGCTGAAGTTCCGGCGGCCGAGCGCGCCCTACGCGCTCGCCAAGGTCATCGTCGACCGCTTCACCGGGCTGCTGTTCTCCGAGCGGCACCACCCGGAGGTTCGCGTCGAGGGGGACCCGAAGACCGAAGACTACATGCGCGCGCTCGCGGAGGAGGGGCGGCTCTGGCCGTCGATGGTCCAGGCGCGCACCTACGGGGGCGCGATGGGCTCCGTCGCGCTCGGCTTCCAGCTCGTGGACGGCCGCCCGCGCTTCGAGGTTCACGACGCCCGTTGGTGCATCCCCGACTTCGCCGACCGCTCGACGCTCCGTCTCCGCTCCATCGAGAAGCGCTACCAGTACCCGGTCGAGCGGCGCGACGAGTACACCGGGAAGTGGGAGGAGGTGCCTCACTGGTACCGCCGCGTCATCGACGAGGAGAACGACACGCTGTACGAGCCTGCCGAGGTTCCGGAGGACGGGTCCGAGCCGGAGTGGGTGGTGCAGGAAGAGGTCAAGCACGGGCTCGGCTTCTGCCCGGTGGTCTGGCTCCAGAACCTTCCGGTGCAGGACTCCGTAGACGGCGACCCCGACTGCCACGGGATCTACGACCTCATCGAGAGCATCGACGCGCTCGTCGCGCAGGCGAACGTCGGCGTCATCGCGAACTGCGACCCGACCACCGTCATCACGACGGACGCCCAGATGCCGGAGGTCCAGAAGGGCTCGCGCCACGCCATCAAGCTTCCCGCCAACTCGAACGCGAAGTACCTCGAGCTCACCGGCTCCGGACCGGAGTCGGCGTTCAAGGCGGCGGACAAGCTCAGGGCCTACGCGCTCGAGGTCGCGCAGTGCGTCCTCGACAACCCCGACGACGCCGTCCAGAAGACGGCCACGGAGATCGAGCGCGTCTACTCCTCGATGCTCTCGAAGGCCGACGTGCTCCGCGAGCAGTACGGGCAGAAGGGCGTGCTGCCCGTGCTCGACATCGCGGTTCGCGCGGTCAAGCGGATCTCCAAGCCTCGCCCGGTGGCGGCGCCCGCGGACGGCGAGAAGCCGTCCGTCGTCGTGCAGACGGTCGCGCTCCCGCCGAAGCTGGAGCCCCAGCCGGACGGCACGGTCAAGACCGTGAAGCGCGAGCTCGGGCCGGGCGGGAACCCGCAGCTCCAGTGGGGCCCCTACTTCCCGCCGTCGCTCACCGACGTCCAGAACGCCGTCACGGCGGCCGGCAAGGCGAAGGACTCCGGGCTCATCGACAGGGAGCACGCGAGCGGGTACGTCGCCTCGATGTTCCACATCGAGGACGTGCCCCAGATGCTCGAGAAGATCCGGACGGAGAAGGAGGAGGAGGAGCGCCGCGTGATGGAGCAGATGCTGCCTCCCGGCGGCGGAGACTTCGGCGGCGGGCCCGAGGGAGGCAACGTGTGACGCGCACCGCGTTTCCCAACAGGGACGCGATCCCCACGGTCATCCATCGGCCGCCCTACGGCCAGGGCTGGGGCAGGGAGGCGGAGGTCTACCTCGCGCACCCGACCGTCACGCCGGACGACGTCGCCCGCCTGCTCCACACCGGCAAGCTCCTCGTCTGGCGGGAGGAGCCCGCCGGCGTGATCTGGGTTCGCGCCTCCGTGTCCTGGGAAGAGGTCGAGGCAGAGCTCGCGCGCTCTCCGGGGCGCGCGCCGTGACGGATCCGACCGCCGGGTGGCTCACGGCGGCGGAGGCCGCGGCCGCGTTCCCCGGGCTGACCCCGGAGCGGCTCGCCGCCTTCGCCGCGCTCGGGGCGCTCCGGCAGAAGCTGCTGCACCTCGAGCCCGGGCGCCCGACCGTGCCGCTCTACGACCGGGACGAGCTCGAGGTGCTGGCGGCGGCGGACGCCGCCTCGCTCCTCGCGGGCCCGCGCGCCTGACCCGGCTTGCCGGTCCCCGCGCGGGCTGGTACTGATCTTGTTCCGAACCCAACGGAGGAACACGCACATGATCAAGAGGATCCTGCTCGCGGCCGCGTCCTTGCTTCTTCTCGTCGGGATCGTTCTCGCCGCGGACCCGTCGCAGTTCGCGTACCCGATCCAGGGGCCGCCCGTCGCGGGCGTCTCCGTCTCGGTCGTGAGCGCGAGCACGCCCACGCTCTCGGGCGGAACGTGCTACCGCGTCGCCTGCACCACCACGGTCTTCTGGCGCGTCGGGACCCTGCCGCTCACCGCGCTCATCACCGACAACCCGATGTTCGGGCCCGCCGTCGAGCTGATCTGCCTGCGCAACGGGTACAACGGCGTCGCCTTCATCACCGCCGCCGGCACCGGCACCTGCACGCTCAACTCCTACGCCCCGTCGCCGTAGGCTCGCCGTCCGGGAGGAGGTTCCATCATGCGCGCGAAGCTTCTGCTTCTCGTCACCCTGCTCGTCCCGGCTCTCGTCTCGGCGCGCGCGTACCACGCGCTCCAGCCGCAGCCTGCCAGCCAGCTCCGCGGTTCCGCGTCGCTCGGCGGTGACACGCCCGTCGTCGTCAGTCTGCCGTTCTCCACGACGGGACGGATCCCCGACGACGCGAACGTTGTTTCACACGTCATCTTCGATGGAGCCAAGCTCGTCCCCATCATCGGTCCCGACTGGACGCAGAACGGCACCGTGCCGCAGAACGTCGCGTCGCCGTTCTACCCGAGCGGCTTCTCCGGAGCGCAGCAAAAGGGATCTGGTCCATATTCGACGCTCAACTACTACTCGATTCCGGCGACGAACCCGTTGCAGTTCACGGGCGACTACTCCTGCCACGCGGTGGTGATCCCGGCCACATTCGCCGCCGCGCCCACCATCGCCGCGAACTCGAACGCGACGCCCAACCTCGGGTGGATCGCGCAGTTCAGCGGGACGGGCGCGGCCAGGATCTGGAGCAACGGAGTTTTCACCGACACCGCCAACTCCGCGGTCGCGAATGCTCCGGCGGTCGTGTCGTGGGGCCGTTCCGGCACTTCGCACTTCATCAAGCTGAACCTCGGGACGACGGCGACGGCAGTCACGCCGATCACGGCGGCCGTCGCGAACCCCGCGACCATCGGTGTCTTCGGCGGGATCGGTGCGCCCTTCACCGGAACGATTGTGGAGGTGGCGTGCTCTACCACGCCGTTCGTGGAAGTGACCGCGGGGACGGTTCAGCAGCGCGTCTTCGGCATGCTCGCGACGAGCGGCGCGTCGATCTCCGTCGCGCGCGCCATGACGGGCACGTACACGACGCCGGACGGGAACCTCTGGACCGCTCCTGCGGGCATCCTGCGCGTCGGTTGTGAGGACACCGCGGTGACGAAGTGCGGTGGGCTCGGAGAGCCCACGAGAACGAACCTTGCGCTTCAGTCCGAGGCGCTAGACAACGTCGCGTGGACGACGTCCGGAACTTGCACCGTCACGGCGAATCAAGGAACGATTCCGGGCTGGACTCCGGGCACGCTGGACAAGGTGCAGTGCACCGGGGCCGCGACGGACATTCGCTTTCAGACGGTGACGGTCGCGTCTTCCACCGGTCCGTTCACGTTCTCGTCGTGGGTGGCGGCCGACGCCGGGTCCAAGGTCGAGTCGATCAGGATGGGGGGGCTCACGGGAGGTGCCACTGGCTGTTCCTGCGCTCGCTCCGACGGTGGGGTCTGCACGACGGCCACGGCCACGACGGACGGATGGGCCTACGGAACGTTCGGCACGACGCCTGCGCGTTTGATGCTCACCTGCTCCTCGACGGCGGCGACGGTTTCTGTCACGCCGTCCGTTCACGACGGGCAGTTCACTGTTACGTTCAACGTCGGAGGAATCTTCGGAGGCGCGCAGTTCGAGGTTGGTTCCTACGCCACGAGCTACGTCCCGACGACGACCGTCGCCGTCGCGCGCAACGCCGATGGTGTGACGGTCGCGAACCCCGCTACGGTACAAAGCGCCTTGTGCGGGGACGGCACGTTCACGCCAGAGAACGGTGGATCGTGGATTGTACTTCCTAGCGGAGATCACTGGCCTTGGATGATCGGAACGTATGGCGTGACTGGTGGTTCTGGTCTTTCGGCCTCTAGTTCGGGAAGCATTTTCGCAGCGGGGACAAACGCACCAAACAGTGTGTTTTTCTCTTCTGTGGTTACACCGTTCGCGGCGGGGACGCCGCACAGGATCGCGGCTGGTTTCGCGGTCGGTGCAGCACCGACCTTGGCATTCGACGGTGTGAGTCAGACGGTGCTTCCTGGAGGTTCAGTGCCAGAGGTCTCGCCGCCGTCTGGCACCATCACGCTCGGCGCGAGTGGCGCAGGCGCCAACGTGGGGAACTTCCCCGGGTACATCCGGAACCTCAAGATCCTGCGGAGCGTTTGCCGGTGAGGTTCCTGATCGTCATCCTGGCGCTCGCCGCCTGCGCGCCCTGCCCTTCCCAGGGGGCGGGCCCGGTCACCCACGTCGGCGCGCCTCCGCCCGGCGCCGACGTGGTGGTCGCGGTCGCGCGCGAGCGATGCGCCTTCTCCGGCACGGTGACGTGGCAGGCCGGCCTCTTCGTCTGCGACTACTCGGGCATTCCCTACTGCTCCGGATGGCAGCGCGCGTACCCAGCTTGCGCGCCGCTCGACGCCTGGGTGGCCTACGCCGAGCCCGTCACGAGAAGCGCGCTCGCGTGGGAGGTCGGGAATTACTGCCTCGACAACGAGGATGGCCCACGGGTGGCGGAGTGGTCCGAGGCGGTCAACGCGGAAGCGTCGAGGAGGATGGCCCCGTGATCTTCGCGGTGGACTTCGACGGCACGATCGTCTCGATGGACCGCCGCTACGACGACGTGACGTCCCCGCTCCGCTTCCTCCCCGGGGCGAGGGCGGGCCTCCTCGCGCTCCGGCGCGCCGGGCACCACCTGCTGCTCTGGTCCGCCCGGGCCTCGCCGGCCCTCCTCGACTCCCCGGAGCTCGACCCGCTCGTGCGCGCCGGCGTGACTTCGCGCGGCGCCTGGGAGAAGATGCTGGCTGTGAACCGCGCCCGCCACCGTCAGATGCTCGAGTTCGTGGAGCGGGAGCTGCCTGGCGTCTTCGCCGCGGTCGACGACGGGCGCGGCGGGAAGCCGGTGAACGTGGACGTGTTCCTGGACGACAGGGCGGTTCGTCTCGGGCGCGGGGCCGGCGCCTTCTCCTGGCGCGAGGTCGCGCGAAGCTGGGGAGAGCCGGCGCAGAGGAGGAGCGCATGACGACGATGAACGTGCACAAGGTCCCGGCGAAGCAGTGGCGTCGCTGGGGAGATCGCGCGCGGCGGGTCTTCAACGCCGTGTACTCCAGCATGTCGGACCAGCAGCTGTTCGCCCACCCGAAGGCGGAGAAGATCAGGCCCGCGTTCTGGAAGACGACGCGCTGGAACGCGGCGTGGATCGCCGCGGACGCGGCGGAAGGCGCGTGACGGGCGCCCGCCGCTCTCGCGCGCGCCCGCCCCGGAGGCGCTGGCTCGCCTGGCGCGAGGCGGCCGCGCCGCGCCCGGGGAGCCCCGCCGAGATGGAGAAGTTCAAGCGGTACAGGCGGATGTCCGGAACCGGAATCTCGTTCGGCTTCTGGTGGGAGCCGTGAGGGTGACGATGAGCGACGGCAAGATCATCCACGTCAAGAAGTTCGCGGGCGGGCGGGAGACGCCGCAGGAGATGCACGCGCGCGTCGCGTGGGCGGGGCGGCGCTGCGCCGCCTGCAAGGGGCCGCCGGCCATCCGCATCAAGGTCTTCGCGCCCGTCGCCGAGCTCGTGCAGCGAAGCCCCCAGCTGATGGGCGTGCTCGCCGCGCGGGCCGGCGGGAACCTTCCGGTCGTCCCGACGACGGCCGGGAACATGCTCAAGACCTCCGATCTCTGCTTCTGCGCGCTCTGCGCGCCGACGGCGGAGCGCGTTGCCGCGAAGGGTCCGAGCTGGGCCATCGTCGAGATCGACCGCGGGCCCGACCCCACGAACCGGGTCGCGACCGGGTACAGGGGCTGAGCGTGGGCGAGGCCGCCGTCAGGTACGAGAAGGCCCGGCGGCGCGCCGGGGACGGAGAGAAGCGTCCGAAGCGTTCTCCCGCGGACCGCAAGGCGCTCGACACCATGCGGCGGGAGGCGGACGAGCACGGCGTGGAGCTCGAGAACGACGGCGAGGGCGGGCTCCCTTCCTCGCTCGTGCTCGAGGTGATGCGGCGTGACAAGTACCGCTGCAAGCGGCACGGCGGGCGCGACAAGCCGATCACCGTCCACCACAAGGGCGGAATCGTCGAGTCGGAGTGGCTCTCGAAGAAGGGGCACAAGAACGAGGCGAACAACCTCGTCACCCTCTGCGCGGACTGCCACGACGACGTGCACGACGAGGCGCGCGAGGACGGGGTGGACTCCTCGCAGAAGACGGCGAAGGGCGACCGGGGCGATCCGAAGCACGACCCGGGCGCGCGGAAGGGAAAGGACTGAGGTCATGGCCGACGCGAGGAAGCTGAAGGCGATGCTCGACACGATGAACCCGGTGCCCGGCGGAAGCGCCGACTACGGCGGCGCGGTGCTCGACCTCATGCACGAGGCCCGGGAGGAGGAGCACGGGGGCGAGGGGGCCGTGCCCGACGAGACGTCCGAGGAGGCGATCATCGTCCGGAAGATCGGCGTCGGGTACATGGAGATCGACGCCGACGCGGGCGGGTTCTCCTGCGGGACCTGCCGCTATGTCGCGCCCGGTCCGAGCGAGGACGAGGGCAGCTGCATGCACATCCAGGTGCGCGCGCCCGTCTCCGCGACCCACGGCTGCTGCAACCTCTTCTGGCCGGACGAGGGCGAGGTCGTCTTCCCGGTCGGCGCGCTCGACCCCGACGGAGAGCCCCGGGAGCCTCGCGGCGAGCCCGGGGAGGGCGGGGAAGGGCGGGAGGGTCCGGAGGGGGGCGGGGACGCGGACGACGGCGGAGGGGGCGGCCCCGACGAGGACGATGGCGGCGGCAACCCGTACTAGGACGTGCCCGCGGCGCGCAAGAGCCTGGTTCCGTTCTACGAGGCGCTGGCCGAGCACCGGCGGCGCCTCGCGCGCGTGGCGGACCGCCGCGCCCTCCCCCGCCTGAAGCGCCTCTACGACGAGGCCCACGACGCCCTGGCGCGCGCGCTCCGCACGCGGCTCCGCGCCGGCCTGGGGGACACGTTCACGACCCACCAGCAGCGCATCGTCCTGGCGCAGCTCCGCCTCGGGCAGCGGGGTCTCGCCGCCGGGATGGCCGGCGAGCTCGCGGACGTGACCTCGGAGGCGAGCGTCGACTCGGTCCGCGCGCTCGCGCGCGGCATCGCCAGGCTCGAGAAGCACTTCACGGGCGCCGAGGTGACGGTTCCCATCGACTCGGCCTGGAAGCTGCGCGAGCTGGTCACGAAGCGGCGCGCCTCGCTCGACACGATGCACCGGAGGAGCATGGCGCGCTGGGGCGCGCGCCTCTTCACCAAGGTCCACGAGCAGACCTCGCTCGCCCTGGCGATGGAGAAGACGACGGCGCAGGCCATCGAGATGATCCCCGAGGCGGCCGCGGCGGAGTGGTGGCAGGGCGAGCGCATCGTTCGGACCGAGACCTCCTGGGCCATCAACTCCACGAACGCGGACGGCATCAAGGAGGCGGCGGACGTCCTGCCGGACATCAAGAAGCGCTGGTCGGAGCACGTGGACGACGACACCCTCCAGCCCCTGGACGACCGCGTGGCGCCCGACTCGCTCGCCATGCACGGGCAGGTCGTGGACGCAGACGGCGAGTTCCGGTTCCCCGACGCGGACCCGGGCGAGGTCGGCGAGAAGGAGGCGGCGCGGCTCTCCGCGGCCGGACCGTGGTTCGCGCCGCCCAACCGCCCGAACGACCGCGCGACCATCCAGCCGTGGCGGCGGGAGTGGGGAATCTCCGCCTGGATCTGGGACGGCGGCCGGAAGGTGTGGCTGTGAGGCGCCGCGGCCCGCTGACGGAGATCCCGGAGCTCGACGCGCGGGCGGCGCCGGAGCGCCTCGAGGCGGCGTTTCGCGTCGGGGACCTCGCCGCCGTCAGGACGCACCGGAACGTCCACTGCCCGCTCTACGACCGATGTCTCGACCACGTCGTCGCCGCCGACTGGACGAACTTCTCCTGCCGGAGCTGCGCGCTGTTCACCTTCTTGCCGGCAGGCGACGCGCGCGGTAGCCTCGACGCACCTCAGGAGGTCACATGTCTCGCATCCCCCCGAAGAAGCTGAAGGCGTTCGCCGAGCAGGGCAAGAAGGGCAAGAAGGGCAAGCGCCCGGACGAGGAGGACGAGCGCGAGGAGGACGAGGACGACGAGGAGCGTGAGGAGCGCGACGAGAAGGGCGAGGACGAGGGCGGCGGGGAGGACGGCGCGGAGGAGGACGAGACCGACGACGAGGACGAGGAGGAGGACGAGGACGACGCGGCCGTCGCGAAGTTCGTCCACGAGGAGGGGAAGCGGGTCAACGACGGGAAGCACGACGGTCAGCTCAAGAAGCTGATGGCCGGGTTCGACCCCGAGGAGAACCCGCCCGCCTGGGTCGGCGACGAGGCGAAGTGGGATCGCGCGAAGGAGGCGGTCGACCCCGAGGGCGACGGCGAGGAGAAGTACGACGACCCCTGGGCCGTCGTCGCGCACGTCTACAAGCGGATGGGCGGGAAGATCAAGGGCGGCGGGAAGGGGAAGGGGTAGGTCATGGCCGGCCGACGCTACGATCCTCCCGGAAGCTCCTTCCGCCCGTTCGGCGGGACCCCGCGGGTGAAGATGCCGGAGTCGGGTCCGCGCATCTACGAGGCGAGGCAGCAGAGCGCTCGCGCGCAGTCGCGCACGTCGCACGTCTCCGGCGGCATGTTCAAGCCGCCGGGGGAGAGCCATCACCATCCCGACTCGCAGGTCGCGAGCATGCACGAGGCGAGCACGCACATGGCCGCGTCAGCGAGCCGCGCCGCGCGGGAGGGGTTCCCGAAGCTGGCCAGCGCGATGGCCGCGAAGTCGCGCGAGTACGGACGCGCGGCCCAGCAGCAGTCCGGTCCCCGTGGTGGCAGGTACGTGCTTCTGCCCGGCGGAGGCAAGAAGTACCTCTGACCCCCTCCTCCAGCCGAATCTTGCGCGCGCGCGCGTCTCCGCGTAGTCTTCCCTGGCAGAGAGGCGCGCGATGGCCACCAAGCAGCTCTGGAACACCAGCATCCCCCACGACGAGCCGGTCCTCATCCGGCCCGGCGTGACGCACCGCGAGGCGGACTTCCACGGCAGCATGAAGCAGATCGCGCTCGAGCCGGAGCACCCGGAGCGCGCGGCCAAGGGTGACGTCGGGTTCGCCAGCATGAAGCCCTCCGACTACTCGTTCGAGTCCGAGGCGCCGTTCCCCTTCGCCAACCTCAAGAAGCAGCGGTAGGAGGAGCTCATGCACAAGGCCACCCCCGGCGTCCACCGCTCCCTCCGCCAGATCGCGGAGAAGCACGTTCAGCCGTCGAACGTCCAGCCGCTCGAGGGGTACGACGTCGCGGCCGGCGTCCCGACCCCCGTCGCCGGTGGCACGTACAGCACCGCGGTCGCCGACCAGGCGCACGCGCGCAACGGCGCCCCCGCCCCCGCCACGAAGTCGCCGTTCAAGCTCGGAGGGAAGTGAGCCATGCCGGACCAGCCCAACTGGAAGGAGCTCGGCCAGAAGGCCGGGCAGGGCCCGCAGAAGGACGTCACGCAGGTGTACGACGACAGGTACGGCCGGTACCAGGACCGCGCCGAGCACGAGAAGGGCACGAAGCCGCCCCCGGAGACGATCCCCCACCCCTTCGCCGCGAAGTAGGCGAGCGAAGAGATCGAGGAGAAGCAAGATGAGCACGAAGAACAGCGAGCTCGCCTCCGGCGTCGGCGAGGGCAGCACCCCGGACGTCGTGACCAAGTACGACCGCGAGAACGGCTCGTACAAGGACGAGGTCGTGGCGATCCCGGAGGAGCAGCGGCTCCCGACGGTGAACATGCCGAAGGCGCCGGACCCCTCGCCCTTCACCCTCGGCTCGATGACCCCGGGCGGCCGCTCCGAGTAGCGCGTGAGCGACGCGTTCACGCTTCAGGGGTCGTATGCCGTCACCCCGCTCACGCCGCCGGCGAGCGGGGACTTCGACGTCATCGCCTCGATCGACGAGCGCGTCGTGCTCCGGCACAAGCACGCCGACTCCATCGACCTCTCCGCCGACCCGGCGCAGCCGGTCAACTTCGGCGGCGTGGTGGGCGCGCACGTCGTCGTGCTCAAGTCGCTCGGCGGGAAGGTCGACGCCATCGTCACCACCGCGGACGGGGCGGCGCAGATCATCCCGTTCGAGACGTTCCTCGTGCTCATCAACCAGACCGTGCCGGTCACCGCCCTCAGCCTCCAGCGGGTCGTCGCGACCCTCACCACCGTGAAGGTGTTCCTCGGCGAGCGGGCGTAGGCCCCGTCGCCCACCCACCGCAGAAGGAGAGAAAAGATGCCCGTCACCGCCACGAAGAACGACACGCTCCAGCAGGCGCTCGACCGCGCCTCGCCGGACCAGCTCGCCGACGCCCTCCGCAGGATCGCCCTGGCCAAGGTGCTCGACCCGGTGAAGGTGACGTTCGTCGGCCTCGCGTCCGCGGCCGCGCAGAACATCACCACGGCCGCCGCGCGCGCCGCCGCGACCATCAACCAGGGCCTCAAGAGCCTGGGCGCGACCGACCTGCTCCCGGCCATCCTGGAGGTCGGCACGCTCCGCGTCACGGCGGGCACGCTCGCCGCTGGCCCCGCCATCGTGACGGACTCCGGCGGCACCCCGACCGCCATCGGCGCGGGCACCGCGCACGTCGCGACGCTCTCGGACGACGGGACGACGCTCACCTTCCAGGCCGCGGTCACCGCCTTCGTGCTCGAGTACGTCCCGAGGTCGAGCACCGACTTCGCGACGCTGTTCGCGCCGAACCCGAAGGCGTAGGCAGTTCCACGTAGCCGGGGGCGGAGACCTCGCCCCCGGCGAATCGAAAGTGCATCCTCGTCGTGCACGCGCACGGCGGCGGTGAACAGCCGGGAAACCGGACGAGGCGCACATGACTCCCGAGGAGCAGAAGACGCAGGCGGAGGCCGAGGCCAAGAAGGCGGCCGAGGCGAAGGCGGCGGCGGAGAAGGCGGAGGCCGCGAAGGCGGCCGCGGCCGGCGCGACCCCGAACAGCGACGGGACGGTGACCCTGGCGGACGGCAAGGTCCAGGTGCTCTCCCCCGGCGCCTACAAGCGCATCAAGGAGGACGCGGCGAAGCGCGGCGCGGCCCGCGAGCGCGCGGCGCTCGAGGAGCAGGCCAAGGCGGCGGGCTTCGCCTCCCTCGATGACGCTCTCCGGCAGCTCCGCGACGGGCACCGGCGGGAGCCCCGCCGCGAGGAGCGGCCGGCCGGCGCGGCGGCGAGCGCTCGTCCCAACGGCGAGCAGCCCCCGACGCCGCCGGAGCGCCCGACGCACGGCGCCGGGCGGAAGGCGTGGGAGCGCTACGAGCGCGCGCGGAAGCAGTTCGATCACGATGTCCAGGCGTACCGGGAGCGCACGAACCGCGCGACCGCCCGCGCCCGCGACCTCGAGAAGCGGCTGGAGGCGCAGGAGGCGGAGCAGGCCCTGCGCGAGAAGGCGATCATGTCGGGCGTCACCGACGTCGACTACGCCATCGCGCTCCTCAAGCGCGACCTCTCCGGGAAGACGGAGGAGGAGCTCGGCAAGTTCGACGAGGCCAAGTGGTTCGAGGCGCTGCGCGCCTCCAAGCCGTACCTGTTCGGCGTGAAGGAGGTTCCCGCGAACACGGGCACCGCCGGCACGACGCCGGCCCCCGCCACGCCGGGGCAGATCGCCGCCGCGGCCGCGCGAGACGGGCAGTTCGACGGGCGGAAGGTGTCGAAGCAGGAGTTCAACGACAGGCTGCAGAAGATGGGCATCAGCTCGCCGACGGTGTAGCCGGCGCGCGGCGTCGCTCGCCTCCTTGCGGCCGAGGCAAGAAGCATCGAGGTTTGTTGACAGGTCAGAGCCGCAGGACGTAACCTCGCGCCAGCTCGATCAGGCGCCACCCAAGAAGGAGACGAGCGATGCCGGACTTCTCTACCATCCTCCAGGCCCCGGAGATCCGGGCCATCGTCCAGGAGAACCTCCTCGAGCGCGCGTTCCACGACGCGCTGTTCCCCCGGCTCCTCTTCCGCGGAGAGGCGACGCCGCAGGTCTGGCCGGCCAGCGTCGGCGACACGATGGTCTTCTCGGGCGTGGGGCTCATCAAGCCGAAGATGGCCGCCCTCCCGCCCGGCGTCGACCCCCTGCCCTCGTCCTACCAGAGCGAGCAGTGGACCGCGCAGCTCCAGCAGTACGCGGACACGATCGACACGCACATGCCGACGAGCATCGTGGCGATCGCCAACCTGTTCCTCCGGAACGCGCACCAGCTCGGCCTCTCCGCCGGGCAGGCGCTGAACCGCGTCGTGCGCGACCGCCTCTACAACATCGGCGCGAGCGGCAACACCGTCACGACCGCGGCGGCCGTCGCGCCGACCAACCTGGTTCCGGTGGCCCGTCTCGGCGGGTTCACCCGCGCGCGCAACCCGCTGCTCGCCGGCGGCTCGCCGGTGCGCTTCGACGCCGTCTCCGCCGCGAACCCGCTCGCCGCGACCGTCGGAGGCGTGGCCGTCTCCATCGTCGGCTTCGCGGCCGCGACGCCCGGCGACGAGGTCGGTCCCGGCACGCTCACGCTCGCCGCGAACATCGCCGCGTTCGCGCTCCGCGCCGCGGTCGTGGCGACCGACGCCAGCGTGATCCAGCGGGTCGGGGGCGGCACCACCATCGACGCGCTCGTGGCGGCGAACATCCTCACGCTCGCCGACATGCGCTCCGCCGTGGCCCGCTTCCGCCAGCAGAACGTCCCCGAGCAGCCGGACGGACAGTTCCACTGCCACCTCAGCCCCCGGGCCGAGGGCGAGCTGTTCGCCGACAACGAGTTCCAGCGGCTGCTCACTGCCCTGCCCGACTACTACATGTACAAGCAGTTCGCGATCGGGCAGCTCCTCGGCATCGCGTTCTTCCGGAACAGCGAGGCGCCCATCGCCCAGACCGTGTCGGGCGGCGCGACGGCGAGCTACGACCCGGCGGACCCGCTCGGCCTCGAGCTGTTCGTCGGCGGCACGACCGCCGGGCTCGCCGTGGAGCACTCGCTCCTCGTGGGCCAGGGCGCGATCTACGAGTACCACCAGGACCTCTCGCAGCTCATCACCGAGGCCGGCGTGACCGGCCGCGTGGGCGAGCCCCGGATCACGAACAACGGCATCGAGGTCTTCACGGACCGGATCCAGCTCATCATCCGCTCGCCGCTGAACCGGCTCCAGGATCTCGTCGCGACGTCCTGGCGGTTCATCGGCGACTGGCCGGCCCGCACGGACGCCACCGTCGGCGACGCCGCCCGCTACAAGCGCGTGGTCGTCATCGAGCACGCGTAGGAGCGCGCACCCGGTGGGGGACCTCCTCCACACCTCGGGGCGGTCGGTCGGCGAGGCCGGCCGCCCCATCACTTTGCCCGCCTCGCGCGGGCATCGCGCCGACCTCGCGTCGGCACCAGGGATGTGCGCTCGACAGAGCGTCACCAGCCAGGCTGACACCGAGGCTGGACATCCCGCCGGCTCTTGCGACTCTCCCGAGTCGCGTGTCAGGGAGCCGCGTCATGCACGGGCCTCGTGCCCGTCGAACGGCACCAGCGCAAACCCCGGCTTCGCGCCGCGGAACCGCGCCTGCCGAAACAATGGTGGCCCCGCCTTTCGGCGCTTCGGCGCCAACCCCGGCGGAGACATCTCGGACGCTCCGAGCCTTCGTGCTCACCCCCCGCGTCCTCGTAGGGCTCGTCGCACCGTCATCGCGCTCACCCCACGGCGGGGGCTTCCGCCGGTCAACCGCGCGAAGATCGCGACGAGCCCTGCCACCGCTTTCTGAACCTCGAGAACCGAAGCCCAGGACGGAGACGGAAGATGGCGGCCCCGGCGAGCAGCGGAAAGAAGCGCGGGTGGGACCCTGTGGCGGCCGCCGGCATCCCCGGCGAGCCTCTGGACGTGACCCCCTCGAAGCCGGAGGCGGATCCGGTGAACCCTTCCATCCACGACCCCACGCCCCCTCCTCCGCCCCCGAACCCGGAGAGCAGCGCGACCGTGGAGAGGCTGCAGCGCGCCATCGAGGCGGCGAAGCGCGAGCCCGCGCTCGTCCCCCCTCCGCCGACGCCCCCGCCCCCGGTCGGCCCGGCGTTCCGCGTCCGGGAGACCCGCGTCGTCAACCTGCGCGGAAGCCTCACGACGCTCGCGCGCGGCAGCATCGTGCGCGCGGTCTCGCACGACCTCGCCTCGATCCGGGAGCAGGGCGTGCCGCTCGACCCGGTGTAGGATCGGCCGGGAGCTCGACGTGGACGGAGGACGCTGGTGGCGCTCAACGATTCTGAGAAGGAGCGGGTGAGGTATCACCTCGGCTACATCGAGGTGCAGCCCGCGGCGTCCATCCAGCTCGGCATCCCCCGCCCGATCCAGACCGTCTTCCTCGTCGAGCAGGCGATGAACAACGTCATCGGCGCCGCCGAGGACCGCGTCCGCCGCATCCTCGGCGTGATGGACGGCATCGAGGACCAGCTCGTCGACGCGCAGCCGCGTCTCGCCGCCGAGAAGCTGGACGAGCTCACCATCCGGAAGGACGAGACGGACGCGCTCGACAGGGAGTACGTGCGATGGGGCTCGCGCCTCGCCGACATCCTGGGCGTGCCGATCTACCCGTACAGCGCGCGCTACCGCAACGTGATGGGCAGCGGAGCGGGCTCCATCCCGGTGAGGGGGTAGCTCGTGCCCTTCCCGGTCCGCCCTCGCCGCTTCACCGACCTCTCCGGGCTCGACCTCTCGAGGACGCTGGCGCGCCGCCTCGTGCCCGTGGCCGACATGCTGCGCGATCTCCGCACGAAGTTCGGCATGCGGCCGTACGAGGTTCACGTCATCCGCTCCGCGTGGACGGGCGGAGAGCGCGGCGTGGGGGTCGAGCAGGTGACCTCGGACGTGGTCATCCTCCCGACGCCGCGCATCGTCGACCTGACCTCGCTCACGGAGATCGTGCAGCCCGTCGGCCTGGACGAGGTCGGGCAGGTCACGCTCGACGAGGTCTCCGGAAGGTTCACCGAGGATCAGCTCCTCGGGAGGCACGACGACGGGTCGCCGCTCCGTCCCGACGAGACGGTGTTCTACGAGGTGCTGTTCCCGCTCCCGGACGGGCGCGCCGGCAACGTCGAGCGACGCCGATTCTACCCGACGAGCGCGCCGCACTACGCCGCCGGGAAGTTCGAGTGGGTGGTCCGCCTGGAGCGCCAGCGGCCCGACGCCGGGAGGGGCTTCTGATGGAGCGCACGATCGTCATCGACGCGCGCGACTACGAGGCGTGGCTGCTCAAGCTGGCGCAGGAGAAGATCCCGGAGGCCATGGAGCGCGGCGCCGTCTCCGGTGCCGCTCGCTGCATTCCGCTGCTCCACACGGCCACGGACACCGCCCCGCCGGCCAACCCCTCCGGGAAGGGCAGCGGCGGCGCCTTCAGCTCGGGGAAGTACAAGTCGATGTGGCGCTCCCGCCCGATCCGCGGCGGAGCTCAGGTCTTCAACGACGCGTCCTACGCCGCCGTGATCGAGGAGGGGCGCCGCCCGGGCGCGAAGGGGCCGCCGTTCACCCCCGACGTCATCGCGGGCTGGGCGCAGCGTCGCCTGGGGCTGTCGGCCAAGGAGGCCAAGAACGCCGCGTTCGCCATCCGACGCGCCATCAAGGTGCGCGGCCTTCGCGCCCGCAAGGTGCTCACGACCTCCATCCCGAAGATGACCGACGTCGTGCTCGAGGAGATCGTGCGCGAGCTGGAGCGTGCCTGGTGACGATGACGGATCCCCGCCTTCCGGACCCGCCTCCGCCGCTCCCGCCGCCCGGAGGAACGCGCCTCGTGACGGACTCCGGGACGGCCCCGACGCTCTCCCTGCGCCAGGACTCGGACGCGCGGACCGCCGTCTGCCGCGGACTCGCGGAGTACATCGAGCAGCTCGAGTGGACGATGCCGGGCGGGCGGCTCCTCCGCTTCGCCAAGGTCTTCGACACCTGGGCGGGCGCGGAGGATCAGGCCAAGTACCCCTCCGCCATCGTCGAGGCGGCGCCCGACGGCGAGTACGACGGGGCGCGCTTCACGCCGGCGGCGGACGACGCGGACGTCGAGGGGTCCTCCCTCGTGCAGACCTGCGAGCTCAAGACGGAGCTCAGGGTCGGGGTCTGGGCGACCGACCGCAAGGAGCGCAGCGGCCTCGTCGCCATGCTGGAGGCGCGCCTCATCGCGCCCACGACGTGGATGTACGGGACGATGCTCGAGCTGCCCCACTACTTCGGCGTGCGCGCCTCGTACGAGCCGACCGGCGTCTCCTTCGACGACACCTCCGAGAGCGCGCTGCGCCGCTACCGCGTCGCGACGATGCGCGTGCGCGCCGCCATGCCGATGGTCGTGGTCGCCAAGATTCCGCGTCTCGCGGTCGGGCAGCCGAAGCTCGACCTTCGGGAGATCGGCGAGAGAACGGAGTTCGCGCCGACGGACATGGCGTTCTCGGCGGGGAGGATGTAGCCGTGCCGGTGCGAACGCTCAACGAGGTTCCCGGCGCCGCCGCGGGGCAGACCATCGAGGGGGTCTCCCTGATCGACGCGATGGGGTTCGGCGTGGGTGCCCCCTCGACGTGCCAGCTCCCGGCGCCGCCCGTGGTCGACGCGGCCGGTCGCCCCGTCCCCACCGCGCCGTCCGGCAGCTTCGTGCTGGACAACCTGCTCGTGCCCGTCACGGACAACGGCATGACGGTGGTGACCGTCTAGGAAGGGTGGCACGCATGCCTCTCCACAAGGACCTGACTCTGGCGAACATGCACGTGCTCCACGCGTTCGAGTTCGCCGACGCGCCGACCATGCGCGCCGCCGCCATGACGCTCGCCGACGTCGGAAAGATCGCCCGCGTGGCGGCCGACGCGTCGTTCTGGCAGCTGATCGACCACTTCGCGCCGACGACCTGGTTCCCCGTCTCGCCGCCGTTCGAGTTCGTCTCCGGCAACCTCGCGGTCACCGGGCTCACCGCCGCCGTGAACACTCCGTTCCTCGCGCACATCTTCGGTGGCAACCTCGTGGCGCTGAAGGTTCGCGCCGCGGCCGGCGTGAGCAACGCGCTGACCATGACGCTCACCGGGCTGCCCGCGTCGCTGATCCCCAACCTGGCGATGGTGTCCGTCATCGCCGCGCAGGACAACGGCGTCCAGATCATCGGCAGCGCGGCGCTTCTCTCCTCCGGCACGATTCAGCTGTACGCTGGCGGGACCAACGCTCCCTGGACCGCGGCGGGCGCAAAGGGGTTCTCCTCGTTCGAACTGGTGTATCCGCTCGTGTCGTAGCGCGACGGATCCGTCCGCTTGTGGTAGAAAACTCAGGACTGTCAAGGAGGCGCAGATGGCCGGCTTCATCAGGCGGTTCGCGTCCGACCCCGGGTCGGACGTCATCACCCAGATCGAGGGCGCCGTCATCGTGGACTCGGCGCCCCCCGGCTCCATCTCCGGCATCCAGACCGGGGTGGTCGCCATCGTCGGCGAGTTCGCCGACATGAGCTCTGGCGTCAGCGTGGACGCCTCCGGGACCGTGACCACCAAGCCCGTGCCGGTGGAAATCTTCTCGGCGCAGGATCTCGTGACGAAGCTCGGCGGCTTCGACGAGACCCTGGGCGAGTTCGGCGTCTCGGGAGGCAACGGCTTCGCCGCGCTGCGCAACAAGCGGTTCAGCCGGCTCCTCGCCGTGGCCGCCAACCTCGCCTCGAGCAAGGGCGTCCGGATCTTCCGCCAGCTCCCCACGTGCAAGGGCGCCACGGACCCGACGCCGATCACGCCCGTGCAGGCCGCGGTGGTCGCGGCGGGGCGCGAGTTCAAGGCGGCGGCCAACCGCGCGCGCCTCTGCGCCGCCGCGAAGTTCACCGGCGACATCGACTACATCCGGGCGACGGACGGCAGCGTCACCGCCGCGGGCCTCCCGGCCGCGACGCAGCCCTTCACCTCCGCCTCCGGCGACTTCGTGAACCGCGGCGTGAAGGTGGGCGACCTCGTGGTCATCGGCGTCATCGGCGGCGCGGCCGGGCTCGGCGCGAACGCGGCGACCTACCGCGTCAACGCGGTGACCAGCGCGACGATCCTCGTTCTCGAGAAGCTCGACGGAACGACCTTCGACTGGACGACCACCGCGGCGCTCCCGTACCGCGTTCACCCGGGCGCGGCGGGCGACTCCGCGCCGGCGACCGGCTTCAACATCGCGGCGGCCGGCGGCGCCGCCGTCCCCGCGCGCCCGCTCGACGCCACCATCGTCGGCTCGACGGTCCTCACGCCCTCCGTCGTCCCGGCCGCCCCGACCGCGACCTCCTGGGATCCGCTCTCCGGACTTCAGGGGCGGACCTCTCCCGGAACCCCCGCCGGCGACCTCGTCTACACGGCGGCGGTGCAGGCGCCGAACGCGGTCAGCGCGGCGGCCATCGACGCGCTGTACTCGACCGCGATCGACTCGCTCCTCTCCGACGACCCGCCCGGGCGCGACGCCAACATCATCTGGGCCGCGCGCACGAGCTCGACCATCCGGGCGAAGCTCAAGAGCCACGTGCTCGACGCGAGCTCGCGCGGCCTCGGCCGCGAGGCGGTCATCTCCCCGGAGATCAGCCAGGTGACCGAGGGGACCATCCTCGGGGACGCCGACCCGGGCGTCGGCGCGAACCGCGACGAGCGCGTCATCTACAACTGGCCGGGCGCCGTCCACTTCGTGCCGGAGGCGGTGGGCTTCCTGCTCAAGACCGCGCTCGGCACGAGCCTCGCGGACGGACTCCTCGACGACCGCCTGGACGGCTGGATGGCCTCCGTCCTCTCGAACCTTCCGCCGGAGCAGAACCCCGGCCAGAGCGGCTCGCCGGTCTCCGACGTGATGGCCCCGATCCGGGGGTTCCAGCGCGGCGTCTCGGGGCTCGGCCTGCCCGACTACATCCAGTTCCGGCAGCGCGGCATCGCGGCGCTCCGCCTCGACAGGACGGACGGTCCGATCTTCCAGTCCGGAATCACCGCGAGCCTGACCGCCGGGCGCAAGAACATCGCGCGTCGACGGATGGCCGACTTCATCGAGGACTCGGTCGCGCAGCGCTACAACCAGTTCGCCAAGAAGCTGCTCACGAACCAGCTCAAGGACTCCATCGTCGGGGAGACGGTGGCGTTCCTCCTCGACCTCCTCTCGCCGAACAACCCGCCCGCGCAGCGCATCAGCGCCTTCTCCGTCGACTCGAAGGCGGGGAACACGCCCGCCACGGAGGCGCAGGGCATCTTCGTCGTCATCGGGAAGGTTCGCACGCTCGCCTCGGCCGACTTCATCGTCTTCCAGGCCGAGATCGGCGAGTCGGTCAACGTCACCACGTCGTAGGCTTCAACGGGAGGTTCGCCGTGGCGAGGACCATGATCCAGAACGTGAGCGGCGGCCCCGCGCCGCTGTTCCCCTACGCCGGGTCGCTCGCTCCGGGCAAGGGCGTCGTCGTGGCGGACGACGTCCCGACCGTCGTCGCGAACCTCGGGGCGTCCGCCGTTGGGCCCGTGTTCCGAGTCACGGCTGTGCCGGACGCCGGGCCCGTCTCCGCGGTGATCGCCCAGATGACGAGCGCGCAGATCGGCTCTCAGGCTGTCGGGCCTAACCAGCTTGCGGTCAAGGACGCGCACGGCGCGTCCGTCGGGATGATCATCGACTTCCACGCCACCGCCGGTGTTGGCGGCGTGGCCGACGACGTGATCATCTACGACGCCAACGCGCCGTTCGCCTTCGAGCTCGAGGATCTCGTCTTCTCCGTCGAGACGCCTCAGGCGGGAAGCTCCGTCGTGATGCGCGACGCGAAGGGCGGGCTGGGCAACGCGCTCTCCTCCGTCCTCCCCACCGTGGCGGCCGGCAAGCAGTGGGACTCCGGGTCGGCGCTCGTCCCCGTCGCGGCGGGCGGAACGCTCGTGCTGCGGCGGTCGAACAACCTCGTCGTCGGCGAGATCATCCTTCACGTCGTGCGGGTTCCCTGATCCGATGGAGGCCATGGTGGCGGCGCTGACGAGGCTGACGGCCGGGGCGTGGGACTTCGTGGCGCCGCTGCGCCTTCCCGGCGCCGCGCTCCTCGTGCTGTCCGCGCCGCTGGCCCCGTCCTACTCCCTGATGTACTCGGTGATCGTCATCTCGGCGGTGATCATGCTGGGGCAGCGGATCGTGTCCAGGACGGACATCAGGCAGCACGAGGCGAGGGAGTCCGCGGACCGAAAGAACCTCGTCAACGACGTGCTCGCCACCGGGCGCAGCTTCGACGCGATGGCGGGCAACCTCATGCGCGAGGTCAAGGCCGTCAAGAGCGATGTGGAGGTGCTGCGCGGGGACGTGTCCAGGGACCGCGAAGAGAGGGAGAAGCTGTACGCGGAGATCCGCGCCCTTCAGGACCACCCGATCCTCAGGGCCGGGAGGCCGGGAGGCCCAGGCGGGCGCCGCGGACCTTGACGCGCCGCGCGCGGCGCGCTACGGATCTTGTCGTCACCTCCGCCGCACCGGTCGAGCCTCCCGCGGCCCGACGGGATAGGGCGGGCAGCAACTCCCCCCCGGATGCTGCCCGCCCTACTTGCGTTCGGGGCTCGAAAGGAGAACGACCGTGGCGAACCAGAGGATCAAGGGCCAGGAGGTCGAGGTCATGGTGGTGGTGGACGGGCGCGCCCTGTCCACCGTCACCGACGTCCGCAGCTTCGAGGTCGGGCCCCAGCTCGAGATCAAGCGCGAGGGCTACCTCGGAGAGACGACCGACCGCCGCGACGAAATCTTCAACGGCGTGACCGGACGGATGGAGCTGCACTTCGAGAACCAGGACATCTTCGGCCTCTTCACCGCGGTCGTCGACCGCGCGCGCCGCCGGACGCCCGGCGTGAAGATCAACATCAAGGCGACGCTCAACTTCCCGGGCGGCGACCGCCCGCGCGTCCTCATCAACGACGCCTTCTTCGGCCCGTTCCCGATCAACTTCGCGGGCCGTGGCGACTACGGCGCCGTGACCGTCGACTTCGAGTCGAGCGACATCAGCTTCATCACCGCGTAGCGGGAGGCGTCACATGGGAGTCCTCGAGGAGAAGCTGGCCGCGGCCAGGAAGCCGCGCGCCATTCACACGTTCACGTTCCCGACCAAGATCGCCGCCGACGTCCGCACGATCTCCTTCAAGGAGCTGACCGCGGAGGACGAGCTCGTCTCGTCGAAGCGCGCCGGACAGGACGCCTTCCGGATCATCTACGAGCGCGTGCGCGAGTCGCTCGTGGAGGCGGACGGGAAGCCGATCAGCCTCTCGGACGGCACCGCCGACGCGGTCTGGGCCGGCCTGCCGCCCCCGGCGCGCGAGCTCGCGATCGCGGCCTTCCAGTCCATCCACAGCGCGCCGGAGGACACCGCCAAGGATTTTCTCGCGAGCCAGTCCGTCCGGGTCGACTGAGCCTGGGCGCTCTGGCCTCGATCGTCGCCGGGATGCCCCGGCCCGAGGAGCAAATCTGGGAGCTGGCTGCGTTCCTCGGGAGGTACGCGAACCAGCCGGTCAGCGAGGTGCTCGGGCTTCCGGTGACGGACCTCCGGAGGTTCACGCAGGCGACGAGAAGGATCCTGAACGAGGAGGCGGAGGCGGCCAAGAATCCGCGGGAGTGACCGATGGCGGTGGAGCACAAGGTCCAGGCCAACTACACCGTCAACCCCGGGCCGGCGCTCGGGGCGCTCGGCCGCATCGCCTCCGCGGCCGGGAAGATCAACACCACCTTCAACGCCGCCTCCCGCATCCTCGGGGGCGTCGCGGCGGTCGGCGGCTCCGTCGCCGCCGCGTTCTCCTTCCAGGAGATCATCCACTCCACGAGGGAGCACCTCGAGATGGTGAAGCGCATCAGCGCGCTCACCAAGACCGGGGCGTCCGAAGCCGACGCGATGGTCGAGACGTTCGCTCGGGTCGGCATCGCGGGGGAGGACGCCGAGCGGATCATGATGGGCATGAGCCGCCGCGCGTCCATGATGGACATCGGGATGCAGGGCGTGAACCGGACCCTCGGCGGAACGCGCGGGCTCTTTCAGTCGCTCGGCATCGACGTGCGCAAGGGCATCGAGCCGGCGCTTCTCCGGATGTCCGCCCTCTACAAGAAGGGCAAGCTCGACGTCAGCCAGATCGGAATCGCGTTCGGCGTCCCCCGCATGCAGGCGCTCCGGATGGTCGAGCTCTTGGAAAAGGGCCCCGACCGAATCAGGAAGATGATCGAGGAGGGAAAGCGCTTCGCCATCGGCGAGGGCACGATGGAGCAGATGGAGCGCATGGAGATGGCGTCCAACGGCGCGCGGGCGGCCCTCAAGCGCATGCAGGTGATGGTCGGGTCCGAGCTGCTTCCGGTCCTCGCCGACCTGATGGAGGACGCCTCGAACCGGATCCGGTCGTGGCTGCCCGACGTTCGGAAGTTCGGCGAGTTCCTGCGAGACAACCTGCACCAGGCTCTCAACATCGTCATCCGGATCGGGAAGGTGCTGCTCGCCAACTACGCGCTGATGAAGGCCACGGGAACCGGCGTCGGGGGGTGGGCGGCGCGCGGCCTCAGCTTCGTGACGGGCGGCGGAGGGCCGGGCGGGATGGCCGCGGGAGCGGTCAGGGCGGGCGCCGGCCTTCTCGGAGGAGGCGGGATCGGACCGATGACGCAGGGCGTGGCCATGCTCGTGCGCGTCCTCTCGATGGTCGGGCGGCTCACGATCATCGGAACGGTGGCGCTCATCGCGTGGAAGGCGTTCGAGGCCATCAAGAACAACACGCTGGGGATCCGCGACTCGCTCCTCTCCTTCTGGCGCCGCCTCCAGGCGCACTTCGCCGTCATCTTCAAGCTGTTCTCCGGGGTCGCCAAGCTGTTCTCCGGCGACGGCGTCATCGGCAAGTTTTTCACCGTGCTGCTCGTGACGGCGATCCAGACCGTGGTCGATCTCGTCGACGGGATCATGACGACCGTCGAGGTCATCATCATCGCGGTCAAGAAGCTCGTCGCGCAGCCGACGCGCTTCTTCGACATGGTCGACCTGTTCACGGAGTCGTACAAGGAGCAGCAGAAGATGCACAAGGACGCGCTCGCGACGCAGGAGGCGGAGCGCCGCGCCCGCGAGTCCCTGGACCGCGGCGCTCCCGGGGAGCGCGCGGGAACCAACTTCAACTTCCCCAACGCGCGCTTCGACATCACGCAGAAGTTCGAGGAGGGATTCGACCCGGACCGCATCGCCGTCGCCTTCGCCAACGACCTCGCCGCGCTCGGCGAGCGGCGCGTGCAGGGGCAGCTCTCCCTCGCCGGCGCGTTCTCGAGGTGACCGGTGATCAACACCTTCACCTCCAGCGACTCCCCCGCCTCCGCCTTCGTGGTAGAGGAGCTGTCCGGCGAGCGCCGCGTGATCTCCCTTCTCGGCCGCGCGCTCCCGTACCGCCCCATCGAGCTGTCGGGCACGATGCGGGCGACCACCACGTTCTACGCCGGCAACCCGATCGGGACGCTTCAGGTGCTCGGGGCGCAGGAGGAGCCGACCACGATCTCCGGCTTCTGGAAGGACCGCTTCATCCAGTCCGTCACGGCGGAGGGAGCGCCCGTGAACCCGGACGGTCGCGCGCTTCTCGGCGCGGCCGGCGCCGGAGACGTCGGGTCCGGCGCCGTCGCGGACGTGCGCGCCCTGGTCGCCCTCTTCGACGACGTTCGCCGCAAGGGGCAGCTCCTCGAGGTGCGATGGGATCAGCAGGTCCGGCGCGGCTTCCTCCAGAAGTTCGGGCAGAAGTGGCACAACCCGCACGACTGCGAGTGGGAGGCGTCGTTCTCGTGGATCTCCCAGGGCGAGGACGACGCGCCGCCCGTCCTCGTCGACGCCGACCTCGTGGACGTGGCCGGTCGGATGGCGGCGGACGCGCGCGAGCTCCAGGCGTCCGCGCTCCAGCAGGTGGACGGCGCGCTCGGCGGGTTCCGCGGCCTCCTCAACGTCGCGAACGACTTCGTGGACGCCGTGGCGGCCCCGGTGGCGGAGGTCGTCGCGACGGCCCAGTCGGCGAACGACGTGGCGGCGTCCGGCGTGCGCGCGCTCACGGACGAGGCCCCGCAGAAGATGATCGCCCTGCTCCAGGGCGCGATCGACCAGCCGAACATCCTCGTCCAGACCTGCCAGCGGGCGTCCCGGAACCTGCTCCAGGACACGGACCCGGCCGCGATCACGCCGTCACGCGCCATCGCGATGGACGTCTACCTGCGCGGAGTCGTCTCCTCCTCCCGGCGCGCGCGCCGCACCGCGCTCGACCAGCGGCAGCGCCTGCGCTCCGCCTCGAGCACGGAGGGAGCCGTCGCGTCCGTGCGCGTTCGCGCCGGGGAAGACCTCCGCACCATCTCGACGCGCTTCTACGGCACGCCGGACGAGTGGCGCCGGATCCTCCAGTTCAACCCCGGGCTCACCGGCTCCGAGGTTCCCGCCAACACCGTCGTCCTCGTTCCGCCCGCCTCCCGCACCGGCGGGGCCGCGCTGGGGAGGGGCTGATGGCCTTCGACCCGGCCGGTTCCGCGTTCTACCCGAGCGTCGTGGTGAACCTCCGCGTGAGGTTCGACGAGTCGCTGCATGTCGGGGACGTCGGCCTGCCCGGCGCCGTCACCGTGGGGGACCCGCTCGTCACGTACCGCCGCGACTTCTCTCCGAACGACCTCGCGGGGGACCGCCCGCTCGCGCTCGCGGCGCCGGAGGACTCCCTGTCGTGGATCCGGAACCTCCTGCCCAAGGAGGCCACCGTCGAGCTCTCCGGCTACCGCCAGGCCGGGAAGTGGTCGCTCGGCTTCGAGTACAGGGACTTCCCACTCGACCCGCGCACCATCCGCGCGGTCGGCGCGGAGATCCACATCGGCGCCGTTCCCGCCGGAGACTTCGGGGATGGGATGGTCCGCACGAAGCCTGGCGGCGGGCGCCGCTCCGTGCTCGAGACGCGCGTCAACGGCGTGATGCGCGAGGACACGCTCATCATGGTCGGCACGGCCGACCTCATCCACAGCGAGTGGGGCAAGGACGGCGCCACGGTCAGGATGGAGGGGCGGGACCTTCGCGGCATCTTCCTCGACTCCCCGGCGCGCCCGGACCTGCTCGCGCAGCTCGACCTGACCAAGGGCATCGACGACGTGGTGCGCCAGATCCTTCAGCTTCACGCCTTCGGCGGCGGGATCGTGGTCGTGACGAACCCGGACGACTGGGAAAACGGCGTCGTGCCGGCTCCCGGGGACGGCGAGAACCTGACGCGGGTGAACATGGGGCTGGCCGGCGCCGCTCCTGGGATGGTCCCGCAGGGCGACCCGCACCGTCTCTCCGTCTGGGACATCGTCCTCAACTACTGCCAGATCCTCGGCGCCGTGCCCTACTTCGTTGGGCAGCGGCTCGTGATCCGCCCGGCGCGCTCCCTCTACGACCGCCGGAAGCTCGTCGGCGTGGACCCCTCCGAGCCGACCCCGTTCGCGGGCGGCCGCCCGCGCGAGGTGCGGACCTCCGGCGGAACGGAGCAGCTCAAGATCCGGCGCCTCGTGTACGGGCGCGACGTCGAGAGCCTCCAGTTCGAGCGGAAGCTGGGCGGCATCAAGGTGCCGATCATCGAGCTCTCCAGCTTCAACACGTCCGGCAAGCAGCGCGGCCGCGGCAAGCTGCTCGTGGTCCGCTACCCCGACCTGGCGATGCAGGTCCCCGCGTCGAACGAGGTCGCCGGCGTCGATCCCTCCGGCGCGCAGCTGACGAGCATTTCCCCCTCGGGCGGCCAGGCGGACCGCCAGGTGATCCGCATCAACTACCCCGGCATCTCGTCCGAGAAGGCGCTCCGGCGCATCGCCCAGGATCTCCATCAGGAGATCGGGCGCCAGGAGCTCGGTGGGAAGGTGCAGACGAAGCGGCTCTCGTCGTTCGGCGGGACGAACGCCGACCCGGACCTTCTGCACCTGCGAACCGGGGACCCGTTCGAGATCGTGATCGACCACCGCGCCATCACCGTGCAGCCGCCGCTCGCCAACGCCGTCACGGACGCGGCCGCCCGCACGCCGTTCGATCAGCTCGTGCGCGAGATGACGGCGCGGAACGGCGACGAGAACCTCTCCCGCGTGCTCGTCGCCACCGCTCGCGGCCAGGTTCAGGAGCTTCAGTCGTTCTTCCGGGTGTCGAACGTCCGGTACAACTTCCAGGCGGAGACGGGCATCGACATCGCGTTCGACTTCCAGAATTACATCGAGGTGCGGTACGACGTCATGAAGCAGCAGGAGAACCGCGCCCCGGCCCACAAGCTGCGCGCGGGCGGCGCGTCGTCGCACACCGGCAGGCGGAGGTAGCGCAGATGCTCTCGAGGACCAGGGTCAGCGGGCAGATGGACGCGGCGCGTCTCTCCGCGCTCGTCTCGCGCCCGGGCATCGACCCCCGGATCTGGGCCTCCCTCGCCGTCGTGACCGCGGTGCAGGTGGCGGAAGACGGCGTGTTCGCCTCCCTCGTGCTCGTGCCGTCGGAGCTCGAAGTGACCGCGCGCGTGGCCGCGCTCTACGCCGGGCCCGGCTTCGGCCTGTACGCACCGGTCGAGGTGGACGACGAGGTGCTGGCGGTGGCCCCGTCCGGCGACCCGTCCGAGGGCTACGTGGTCCTGCCGCGCCTGTGGTCCGCCTCCGACCCGCCGCCGGCCGCCGCCCGGCAGAACCAGGGGGACCTCGTCCTCGTCGTGCGGGACGGGCGGAACCTCCGGGTTGACGTCTCCGGCGGTGGCAAGGTGATGGTGAACGGCGACGCGGACGCGCTCGCGCTCGCCTCGAAGGTGAAGGCCAACGTCGACGCGCTCCAGCAGAAGTTCGACCTGCACACCCACCCGGTTCCGGGAGTCGCCGCCGGCGGCGCCACCGTCGCCAGCCTCGTCACCGCGACGCCCGTCGGGCCGCTCCCCGGCACCGGCAGCGCCGTCGTCAAGGCGGGCGAATGAACTTCGTCTCCGCGATCGCCAAGGACTCGAGGCGCGTGCGCGTCACGCTCTCCGCGGCGCCGCTCGCCACCTCGCCGGCGCTGGTCGGCGACGCGCTGAACCCCGCGACGTGGGCCGTGACGGAGGTCGGCGGGGGTGGGATCGTGCTCGAGGTGCTCAGGGCCGCGCTCGTGTCCGCGTCGGTCGTGGACGTCTTGGTGGACGCGCCGCTCGTCGCCTTCCCGGGAACGATGCGCGTCTCCGCCCCCACGCTTCTCGACGCGCTCGGGGTTCCCGTGACACCCCCGACCTTCGCGGACCTCTCCGGGCTCGGGGAGGCGTCCTCGCCGGCGCAGCCGCGGGGGCCGTCCGCGCCGGTGGACGTCAAGAACGAGCAGGTGCCGAGCGACGTCACGTTTGGGGGAACGCTCGTCGTCACCCCCGAGGGCGACTACGCGTCGGAGCAGGGAACGGCGCTCCTCAAGAAGCTGATGCTGCGGCGGCTGTTCACGGCGCCCGGCGACTTCTTCCACATCCCCACCTACGGGCTCGGGCTCCGGCCGAAGACCATCGTTGCGCCGTCCTCGCTCCCCACGCTCAAGAAGCGGGCCGAGCAGCAGATCGCGCTGGAGCCGGACGTCGCCGCGGTGTCCGTCTCGCTCTCGCTCGACGCGGGCGGGACGCTCACCGTTCGGGCGCGGGCGCGGCAGCGTTCCACCGGGCTCGTCGCCGAGGTAGAACAGCGTGTGGTGGTGCAGCTGTAGGAGGGCCGCGTGGACTTCTTGACCTTCAAGGACCTGTTCCGTGCCGCCCGCGACGAGGCCCTGTCGCGCAACCCGCGGCTCACCCAGGACGCCATCGACCGCGACGGCTCCGACGCGAACGTGCTCGTCGCCTCCGCCTCGGCCGCCGCGGACGAGGTGCTCGGCCAGCTCGTTCTCGCCACCGCGTCCCTGTTCCTCGACTCGGCGAAGGAGACCGACCTCGAGCGGCTGGTCTTCGACCGCTACGGGCTGACCCGCAAGGCCGCCGCCCCCGCGCTCGGCGTCGTGCAGTTCCGCACCGCGACCGCGAACCCGGCGGCGTTCTCCATCCTCCAGGGAACGCTCCTCTCCACCGCGGACGGCAACCAGTTCCTGACCACGGACCCGGCCGTCGTCTTCCCGCTCGGCTCCGTCGGGCCGATCTCCGTGAACGTTCGCTCGGTGCTCGCCGGGTCTTCCCAGCAGGCGGCCGCCGGAACGATCACCAGCATCGTGGGGCAGATCGCCGGTTCCCCCGCCAACCTCACGGTGTCCAACTCCGCGGCCACGGCGGGCGCGGACGACGCGGAGAGCGACGAGTCGCTTCGGGACCGCGCGCGCCGCTTCTGGACCACGGTCAGGCGCGGGACGCGCGCCGCGCTGGTTGAGGGTGCCCTCGCCGTGCAGGGGGTGCGCTCCGCCGCCGTCTTCGAGGCGGTCGACGGCGTGGGTCTCCCGGGCGGTTCCGTCGAGCTCGTCGTCACCGACGCGTACACGGACGTGCTGGCCCAGCTCGCGGCGGTGCCGCCCGCCTACGCGGCGCAGGCGGCAGCGCTCGCCTCGGCCGTCATGCTCGGGCTCGACGACGTGCGCGCGCTCGGCGTCCGCGTGGTGGTGACCGTCGCGCAGGTCATCCTCCAGAACATCCAGATCCTCCTGGCGTTCACGGCCGGGGCGGACACCGCGGCCGTGACGGCGCAGGCGAAGGCGGCGGTGATCACGTACACGAACGGACTCGCGCCCGGCCAGACGTGGTCGCGCGCTACCGCCGTGGCGCGCCTCCGCACCGTCGCGGGGCTCGTCGTCTCCGGCTCCGACGTCGTGCTCCCGGCCGGAGACGTTGTTCCCAACCCGCTGCAGGTCATCCGAACGAGCCCCACGCTCGTCACTCCGTTCACGCCATGATCGGCTGGAGCGAAACGAACCAGGCGGCGGTCGACGCGGAGCGCAAGCTCCAGCAGTGGTTCCTCGACCTGTTCGACCGCGTCCTCCCGCCGAGCTACCTCACGTCGCTCAAGAATCCCGGGCCCGGGTACGAGCTGTTCCAGGCGTTCGCCAAGCTCGCGGAGCGGCTCTCGACGGCGGTCGCGCACACGAAGGTTGCCGGGCTCATCATGACCGCGGCCGGCCCGCAGCGCGCGCGCTGCACGGTGGCCTTCTCCCGAAGCCCGCCCGCGACGAACGCCGTGACGCTGAAGCTCGGGTCCGTCGTGCGCGCCTCGAACGGGCAGCGCGACTACGTTCTCATGACCGACGTGGCGTTCGGCGCCGGCGACGTTGGTCCGCACAGCGTCGTCGTCGAGGCGGTCGCTCCCGACTACAAGTGGAACCTTCCCGGGCCCGTCACGACGCCCGGCGGGCACGTGATCCCCGGCGAGGTCGACACGGCGCAGGCGCTCATCCAGGAACCTCCGTTCTCCGACACCACGTTCGTCGTCGCGCAGGTGGACGACGCCACCGGCGGGCAGGACGCGATGCTGGACCAGCACGGCCTGGACCGCGACATCGCGCGGAGGACCGGCGAGACCGACGCCTTCTACCGACTCCGCATCACCACCCTGCCCGACACGGTGAGCCCCGGGGCGATCAGCAGGTTCCTGCACTCCATTTTCGACCCGCTGGGCGTCTCGTTCGCGATCGTCGAGATGTGGAGTCCGGCGTTCCAGACCTGCTGGAACTGCCCCAGCGTGGCGCCCGCCGGCTCCGGGCTGGACACCAACCTCTTCGTCTACAACGACCCGCGCCCCGCCTGGCCCCCGTTCCGCAACCGTTGGATGAGCGGGATCGTGGGCTTCATCGTGGTGGTGCCCGCCATCTCCGTTCTCGAGCTCGGCCTGGCGTGGAACGACACGGCCATGACTCCGGCGGGCTTCCGGACCGGGCCGCTCGGCCTGGGGCAGCGGGCGTACACGGCGTGGAATGTCCCCAGCACCTTCTCGGCCGGGGTGCAGGGCGCGTGGAACGGGTTCGACGTCGGGGCTCCCTCGGTGTACAAGTCGATCTGGGACGGGCTGCTGGTGATCAGGGCCGCCGGGGTGGCCGTGAGCATCGAGCTGGAAGGGCAGTAGCACTCGGAGGAACGCATGGCCAACCAGGACTTCGACCGCGAGATCATCAACCCGCTCGAGCGCCCGCTCGCGGACGACATCAATCAGGCGCAGAGCCAGATCGACCGCGGCGTGCGCGACATCCTCCGGGCGCTGTTCTCCACGGCGGCCGGCGCGATCCAGAGCGGGTTCATCAGCACCGGGCTCAAGACCACGCAGAGCGCCGTGCCCGGCATGTCCGTGGAGATCCAGCCCGGGCTCGGATTTCAGGACAACGCCGGCGACGTGCCGACTTCCATCGGCGGCGTTGTCGGCCTGGACGACCTCTCCCCGTACAAGCCTCTCCCGCTCTCCGCCGTCCAGTCCATCGCCGTGGACGCCGCGCCGATCGCCGGCCAGAACCGCATCGACATCGTCGAGGTGAAGGCGGACCGCCGCGCCGAGAACCCCAGCACGCGCGACATCCTCAACGTCATCACCGGGATCTTCGCGCCCGGCCTCGTGAACAAGACCCTCGCCTTCAACCTCCTCGGCAGGAACGGGCGCGTTGTCTCCCCCGCCAACTCCACCACGGGCATCGGCTACAAGGTCGGCGTCGCGGCCCCGGCCGGCACCGAGGTCGCCCCCGCCACGTCCCCCGGGTACATCAAGGTCTGCGAGATCCACGTCGTCGGCGCCGTCGCGAGCATCCTCAACGCCGACATCACGGACTTCCGCACCCTCGTCGGCAACTGGGCGTTCCTGACGCTGGCGAACACCTGGTCCATGCTCCAGACCTTCTTGGCCGGGATCTCCGTCGTGGGCGCGGCCGCCGCGGTGGGCGTCACGGCGACAGGCGGGGCCGGCTCGGCCGCCGGCGTGCTGGGAACCGGCACGGGGGCCGGCATCGGAGTCTCCGGACAGGGCGGGCCGACGAGCGGCATCGGGGCCAAGGGCGTCGGCGGCGCTCCCAACGGGATCGGGGTTCAGGGCGTTGGCACCGGGAGCGGCAACGGCGTGGACGGATCCGCCACGTCCGCGCTCGCGGACGGCGTCTCCGGCCGAGGAAACGGGGCCGGCGCCGCGGCCGGGAGCAACGCGGGTGTGCACGGGCGCGGAGGAACGACCAGCGGAGCCGGAGTGATCGGTTCTGGCGGGACGCCCGACGGGAACGGCGTGCTCGCCTCCGGCAGCGGCAACGGATCGGGCGTGAGCGCGACCGGAGGGGGAACCAGCGGCACGGGCGTGAGCGGAGTTGGAGGCGCTCCGAACGGTGACGGAGTTATCGGCACCGGCGTCGGCACGGGGGCCGGCGTCAGGGGAACTTCCGCGGCCGGGTCCGGCCCCGGCGCGGTGTTCACCGGCAACGCGACGCGTGGGCCGCTGAGCATCACCACCATGGCGGCCGACCCCACGACGCCCGTCAACGGCGACGTCTGGATCAACAGCACCAGCGCGGAGCTCAAGTACAAGACGGGCGGGCTCGTCTACCGCGTCGCCGGCGTGAACCCGTAGGTGGGAGGACAAGGTGATCTTGTTCCTCAGCGGCGTGCTGGTGACGCAGGCGGACCCGGCGCCGGGCGTCGCGCGAAATCCGCGCAAGGCGCTGTCCTTCCCGCTCGGGGCCGACGTGACGGTCCGGCTCCAGGTGGTGGACTCGAGCGGCGCCCCCGTGCCGCTCGACGGAGCTGGAACCTCCGCCGTTCTCACCATCAAGCGCGCGCCGAGCGCGGTCGACAAGCTGCTGTCGGTGCCGGGCGAGCTGCCCGGCCCGCTCGACCCCGACGTGGTCGGCGTCATGATGTTCCAGATCACGGCGCTGGCGCAGCGGTCCGCCTTCGTGGAGGGCCCCGGGCAGGTCTGTTACGACGTGTGGCTCACCCGGTCTGGGAGACGCGACGCCGTGGTTCCCGTCTCCCCGATGTACGTCGAGCCCGGGGTGGCCGACATCGTGATTCCGACGAACGGCGTCATCACGAACGCCGGCAGCAGGGTCATCACCCGGGCCGGAGACCGCGTGATCCATCTGTAAGGAGACCACTTCATGGCCGACGCACTTCACAGCTTGCTCGCCGGCGCCGACGTTCATCCGGCGCACGCGTTCACGTTCGCGGACAGGACGGCGCGCCTCGCCGCCGTTCCGTCGGCCGCCGACGTCGGGAAGGTGGCGCTTCAGCAGAGCGACCAGACGCTGTGGGCGCTGGTCGGTGCGGCTCCCGCCGTGTGGCGTCTGCTCACGCCGTTCGGCCCCGGGGTGGAGGCGGTCACGTACCTGATCCGCCCTCGGGGCAACGTGGGCGATCCTCCGTCGATGACCGCGTTCATCGTGCACGGGCCGCACGTCACGAACTTCACGAGGCCGGACTCCGGGACCTATCTCATCACGCTCGACCGCGCCTACGAGGCGGACGAGGTGGCGGTCGTCGTCCTCGGGATGGGCGCCCTCGACGATCTGATCACCTACCCTTACGGCATCTGGGCGTCCGCCGGGAACCCGCCCGTCGGCGGGCAGTCCAACGGGCTCGTGAACGTCCCCACCGCGTGGCAGACCGGCCCGCTCGGGGAGAAGAACATGCGCGTGGTGACGGCCGCCGCCCTGGATCTGGGGAACAACGCCACGGTGCCTCCGAATCAGGTCACCTTCCTCGGGAAGCACAGCGACCCGCTGACCATCATGCTCGTGTTCCTCGACCGCACGAAGTCTCAGTTCAGGAGCACGCCGATCTAGGAGGCACCGTGCCCGCCATGAATGCGAGCGATCGCCTCTCCCCGCATCTGACGTTCGGCGAGGCCGTCACCACCGAGCACGTCGAGTTCCTCGAGCTGCAGCAGAACCCGCCCGCGGACATCCTCGCCAACCTCGCGCGGTTCGCGGCCGGGCTGTTCGAGAGCAGCCGCGCGATCATCGGGAGGCCGTGGCACGTCAACTCCATGTACCGCTGCCCGGAGCTCAACGCGGCGCTCCCGGGCCGCTCCAAGACGTCCCAGCACATGCGCGGGCTCGCCGGGGACCTCCTGCCGATCAGGCTTCCGCTCATGGACGCCTTCGAGAAGCTGCGCAAGGCCGTGCTGGACGGCTCCCTGCCGGCGGACCAGCTCATATGGGAGTACGGCCGATGGATCCACCTGGGGGACTCGATTGAGGGCTCCGCCGGCCCGCGCCGGCAGGTGATGATGATCTTCGAGCCCGGCGAGTACCTGCCGTTCGACCGCGCGGATCCTCGGCTGCCGCCCAGCTCGGGGTAGACACACGACCCTCCTTTCAGGGAAGATGCCCGACGTGGACGAGAAGACGACTCTGACCGAGCGCCGCTCCGGAAGCTCCGACCTGCGGACCGCGACGGGCGTCTGGAGCCTCGTGACGAAGAGGTACGGCAAGCGCAAGTCCGACAAGCCGTACCCGTGGCGGTGGCTCGTCACGTACAAGCTCGTCGAGCTGGCCTTCTACGTGGCAGGGGTCGTGCTCGGGCTGCTCGTCAAGAAGTGGATCTGGGGCCCGTAGGCCCCGAGGAGGAACGATGGACTTCGCAAAGCAGCTCAGCGCGGTCGCGTACATGGTGTTCGGCGCCTCCTGGCGCTCGAGCCTCATCGGCTACATGGGCACGGCGCTCATCGAGGTGGCCCTCGCCTTCGACGCGGTGCCGTCCGGCCCGAACGGCAAGTACAAGGCGATCTGGCACATCGCGGCGGTGCTCATCGGAGCGTTCGGCCGCGCCGTGAAGGACGGTGCCGTCACCGGCGGAACGATTCCCGCGACGGAGGAGGCGAAGGCCAGGCTCGACAAGGGGTTCGCCACCGTGCGGATCCTCCTCACGACGCTGGTGATCGCGATCGTCGTCGCGCTCCTCGCGCCCGGGCGAGCCCACGCGCAGACGTTCGGCGGCTGCCTCGCCAACAAGACCACCTGCTTCGGACCGACCGTGTCGGTGAACGTCCTCGCGATCTCGCTCAAGGACGGCACGGTGCAGACGTCATTCGCGCCCGGGCTCGGCTACGGGGTGACGTTCAGCACCGACCGGTGGTACCAGCACGGTCTCTCGGGCAACTTCGCGCTGCGCGGAACGGCCGAGGGGCAGAAGCCGCTCCTGTCCCTCAACGGCTCGTTCGCCAACTACCTGCACGCCGGGTTCGCCTACCAGATCGGCGGCGGAGGTTCGTTCAACGAGAACGCCTTCGTGCTGTTCTCGCTCGGCACGAACGTCGACGCGACGCCGCCGCCGCAGGTGGTGGCGGCCAAGCCGTCGGTGTGAGGTGAGACGTGGGCCTCGCGGAGCTCAAGATTCCGCCGGTCGTCTCCGCGCTCCTCCGCGCGGTGTGGGCGGCCGTGCCCCAGGCGGATAAGGACGAGATCGCCGCCTTCGCGATCCGCGAGGCGAAGGCGGCGGCGTGGTGGGGATTCAAGTGGGCGCTGTCCTACGCGCGGCGCCGGATCACGGAGGGCGCTCCGCCCGAGATGTTCGGCGACCTCGACGCCTTCCAGCGGGCACCCCCCTTCCCGATGCCGGAGGGGGGCATGCCCGTGCCCGGTCCGTCCTCCGACCCGCAGCTCTGAGCCCCCGTGCCGCCGCTCGGCGCATTCGTGAAGCACGGGATCGCGGGGCTCCTCCTCGCGGGGCTCCTGTGGGTCGTGCACGAGGTGGTCGCGACCATCGGCGGAAAGGTGGACGCGCTCTCGGCCAAGGTCGAGGCGTTGGCGCGGGAGACCGACGTCGTCGCGGACGCCGTGTACGACTCCTGCGACGCGAAGCGGCCGCCGCGGGTTCCCTAGTCCTAGTTGTCGTCGAGCACGCCGAGCGGCGGCTCGAGCCCGCGGCGCGCGCGCCTGCGGCGCTCCTTCGCCCAGCGCTCCTCGTCGTTGATCTCGGACCGCGCCACCGCCGCGCGGTACGTCTCCGTGTCGAACCCGTTGGCGTAGGTGACCACGGGAGGCAGCTTTCCCCCCGGGGCCATCCTCCAGTTCCGCCAACCCCACACTCCGCACGCGCAGCGGTAGCGGGTGATCATCCGTCCGCTGAACTCCGGCTGCGGAGCCCAGACGTGCGCGTGGTCGCTCAAGGGGTGGGCTCCAGCTCAAAGTTGCACCGCTGATCCGTCGACTCCATGTGGTGAACCATCCCGGGCGAGATCCACTTCTCGTGCGCGTTCAGAAGCTGAGTCCACGACCGGATCTCCGTCCCGCACCACCCGCACCGCTGGGGAAGCTTCGGGGTGGTGTTCGTTCCGCCGTCCGCCGTCCTGAGAAGGTGCGTGACGTAGCCTCCGCGAATCTCGACCACCGCGCGCGCGGCCGCCACGCCGTCCCTCACGCTACACCTCCACGACGCCGGAGACGGGGCGCAGCACCTCGAACGACACGACCAACGGCTCGTCGACGCGGCCGTTCCTGAATTCGACCCAC
>Ga0153916_10000031_pt1 | contig 82262 bp, 74 predicted proteins | sample Opewatmetagenome_FD_109642 | JGI IMG/M metagenome (GOLD analysis project Ga0153916, IMG submission 109642) | Freshwater wetland microbial communities from Ohio, USA - Open water 3 Core 3 Depth 4 metaG | ecosystem: Environmental > Aquatic > Freshwater > Wetlands | place: USA: Ohio, Lake Erie...
GAGATAAACTGCCCTCATGACAAAAATCCGTCAGCCATCAATGGAACATTACCAAGTTATCCTCGCCTACGACGGCTCGCATTTCAAGGGCTTTCAACGGCAGGCTAAAGTTCGCAGTGTACAAGGTGTGATTGAAGATGCTTTGCGCAAGCTCAACTGGCAGGGAAGTACCATCCTGGCAGCCGGGCGGACAGATTCAGGTGTACATGCCACGGGTCAGGTGATTGCGTTCGACTTGGATTGGAAGCATAGCTCACAGGATCTGTTAACTGCGCTGAATTCACACTTACCTGCAGACGTGGTTGCCAGGGAAGTGAAGCAGGTTTGTCAATCCTTTCACCCACGCTACGATGCTAGCTGGCGCAAGTATTTATACCGCATATACTGCCAGCCTGTACGCAACCCTCTGCTCGAGCCTTATGCCTGGCGTGTTTGGCCTGCTGTAGACATCAATTGCTTACAAAAAGCGGCTCGCCCGTTAGCCGGTACACACGATTATGGCGCCTTCGGTACCCCGCTCCGAGCGGGAGGTAATACATCTCGAGTGGTGTTGCACGCAGACTGGAAGCAGGAAGCACCCTATCTCGTCTTCGAGATTGCTGCCCAAGCTTTTCTTTATCACATGGTGCGCCGAGTGGCTTTTATGCAGGTAATGATCGCTCAAGGAAAGCTGCCCCTGGAAGAGCTGTATCAGGCTCTGCAGAGCGGTGCAGACATCACTAGTCGTGGAAAACAAGGACAAAGCCCTGGGGACCGTTTGGTACATGGGCTCGCTCCTGCCCAGGGATTGATCCTGGCTGAAGTATATTACCCGCCTGAAACCCTTCGTGTGGATGAGGATAAGGGATAAAAAAATCTGTTGACAGAAGTTGATACTGGTCACAGTGAAAACAATCTGTCGAAAATTTGGAGAAAGATGACGTGCAAAAGACATACGTCCCAAAAAAGAATGAGATAAGCAATGAGTGGGTCCTGGTTGACGCCAAGGATAAATATATTGGACGTCTTGCCACCCAAATTGCCAGCATTTTGCTTGGCAAAAACAAGCCCAACTTCACCCCCGGTGTTGAGACAGGTGATTTTGTCATCGTGATTAATGCAGAAAACATCAAAGCGACTGGCAATAAGATGGAAGATAAAATCTATTATCATCACACCGGATATCCAAGTGGCATTAAGTCCATCACTCTTAGGCAACAGCTTGCCAAGCACCCTGACCGCGTGATACGCAGCGCAGTCTGGGGTATGCTACCGCACAATAAGTATGGACGATCGCTGATCAAAAAGATGAAAGTATATGCTGGTCCCGAACACCCCCATACCGTTCAGAACCCCAGGCTGGTGGATTAGGGTGTTAGCAGAGATTAAGGAGTTAGTATGACAACTCAGTATTATGAAGGAATTGGTCGTCGCAAGGAGAGCACCGCACGCGTACGTATCGCCAGTGGCTCGGGAGTATTCACCGTCAATCAAAAGACCCTCGAAGCATATTTTGGCAGGAAAGGCGATGTTGAAACCATCACCGCCCCACTGCAAGCTGTCGGTGAAACCCGTAATACATTGGATATCACCGCTACGGTCAACGGTGGTGGAACCACTGGTCAGACGGATGCCATCATGATGGGACTGGCACGTGCCCTGCTCATTATGAAGCCGGATGCCCGATCAATCTTGCGCAAGGGAGGCTTTCTGACTCGGGATGCTCGCGTTAAGGAACGCAAGAAACCCGGTCTCAAGCGCGCCCGCAAGGCTCCTACCTACACCAAGCGTTAAATTATTGAAACCAATAGTAATGCGTAAAAACGTGGCTCCTGGGCTCTCGTTTTACGCATTACTTTTTAATTTCACCATGAGAAAACTACCCACCAATGTTATCGAGAGGACCTATGGTATCAAAAATAATCTTGCTCGGTCTTGGTCCCGGTGACCCAATCCTTCTTACGCAAGAAGCTCAGCAGATCCTGGAAAGCACATCCGAGATCTATTTACGCACTCGCCAGCATCCGACTGTGGCTGGTTTCCCAGCCTCCGTTCAAATCCATTCCTTTGATGAACTTTATGACCAGTACCCTTCCTATTCTGATGTCTATGCGCATATCATCGAGCAGATATTGGAGCTTGGTAAACGTCCGCAGGGCGTACTATACGCTGTTCCGGGTCACCCATACGTGGCTGAAGCCACCTGCCCTGAGATCGCCCGTCGCGCCCGGTTGGAAGGGATTCCTGTCCAAATAATCGAGGGATTGAGCTTTATCGAGCCCACATTAACCGCCTTGGGCATCGACCCACTGCCACACCTGGCGATCCTGGATGCATTGGAGCTTGCCACCGCCCATGTGCCACCTTTCCCACCTGATGCTCCCGCATTAATCGCCCAGATTCATTCAAGGGTTGTGGCGAATGAGGTCAAGCTGACCTTGATGGAAACCTATCCAGATGAGCACCCAGTCAGACTGGTACATGCCGCTGGCACCCCCCAGGAGCTGGTGGAAGCCCTCCCCCTACATGCCATTGACGCGAGCCCATCCATCGGGTTATTAACCAGTTTGTACCTGCCACCTCTAGAAAAAGGAACCTCCTTCGAAGCATTCCAGGAGATCATCGCGCATTTACGTGCCCCAGATGGATGCCCGTGGGATCGAGAACAGACCCACCAGACCCTGCGGACCAACCTGTTGGAAGAAACCTATGAAGCACTTGACGCATTGGATGTTGATGATCCTGCAAAAATGCGGGAAGAATTCGGTGACTTATTGCTGCAAATCACCCTGCATGCCCAGATTGCCAACGAGTACGGAGAATTCAACCTCGCCCAGGTTTTCAAGAGCATCTATGACAAGATCATCCATCGTCACCCACACGTCTTTGGAGATTGGAAAGTGAGCGGGGTTGACAATGTGCTCCTGAATTGGGAAAAACTAAAAGCAGCCGAACGGTCAGAAGAACAGAATGAAAATGGTGGACCCGATAAGGGCTTGTTGGACGGTGTCGCTCTGGCTTTGCCAGCCCTTTCACAAGCTGAAGAAATTCAACGTAGGGCAGCCCGAGTGGGCTTCGACTGGCCGGATGCACGCGGGGTGGTAGATAAGATCAACGAAGAGTGCCATGAGCTGCTGAATGCTGAAGACCTGGCTTCTCGCTCGGATGAGCTAGGGGATCTGCTGTTTGCAGTGGTAAACCTGGCGCGCCATTACAAGATCGATGCGGAATCCGCCTTACGTGAGACCAATTCTCGCTTCCGAACGAGATTTGCGCACATTGAGCAGGTTGCTCGTTCTCAGGGAAAAACGATCAATGAACTATCATTGGATGAAATGGAAAGTTACTGGCAGGAAGCAAAAAAGTTGTAAAATATGCTAATGCCAAAAACTGTTGTTATCATCCCAACATACAATGAAGCTGAAAACCTGGTAAATATCACCACAGCAATTTTCGATCTGGGTATCGAGGGGCTTGAGATGTTGGTGATAGACGATGCTTCTCCTGATGGGACCGGTCAACTGGCTGACCAGCTAATGCAAAAGTACCCCGACAGGTTTCATGTGATGCACCGGGGTGGGAAACTGGGGTTGGGTACTGCTTACATTCAAGGGTTCAAATGGGCACTAGAGCAAGGTTACCAATACATCATCCATATGGATGCTGATTTCTCCCATCCACCTGAATTTGTACCCCAGATGCTCACCTTCATCCCCGATTATGATGTGATTGTCGGCTCACGCTACGTGAAAGGTGGTCGTCTCGATGTGAATTGGGCTTGGTACCGTCGTCTGCTAAGCTGGTGGGCAAATTCGGTTTGGGTACGCGTCATCCTGGGAACAAAGATCAAGGATGCTACCGCCGGATTTAAATGCTGGAAGGCAAGTGCCTTGCAGCGTATCGATTTGGACCGCGTTCGTTCCAGTGGCTATATCTTCCAAGTGGAAATGTGTTATCTAGCTGAGAAATTGGGCTTCCGCATCAAAGAAATCCCAATTTACTTCGAGGAAAGACGCATCGGGGAGAGCAAAATGGACTCTGGTGTGAAGATCGAAGCCGCACTGAGAGTGATTGAACTGCGTACCCGTTATCGAAATATTAAGCCATTGGATTCCTATGTTCAAGAATAAAGTCGTACTCGTCAGCGGGTCGGGGCGTGGGATTGGGGCAACGATCGCACTCCACTTTGCCAGCCTGGGGGCAGATCTGGTGGTCAATTATTTCCGCAACCGGCAGCCAGCTGAGGAAACTGCCGAAAGCATCCGCAAAATAGGTCGCAAAGCCCTGGTGGTCAAAGCCAATATGGGCGAGATCGAGGATATTGATCGCCTGTTCGAAACCATCGAGCAGGAATTTCACGGACTTGACATTTTCATCCATAACGCAGCCTCTGGCTATAACCGACCGGTGATGGAGCAGAGAGCCAAAGGCTGGGATTGGACGATGAACATTAACGCACGTTCGCTGCTTTTTGCAGCCCAACGCGCCGTTCCCCTTATGGAAAAGCGCGGCGGTGGTGTGATAGTGACGATATCCAGTCCTGGAGCTGGGCGGGTGCTACCCGATTACGTGGTGGTAGGTGCCAGCAAGGCAGCCATTGAAGCCATCACGCGCTACCTGGCGGTGGAGCTGGCGCCAAAGAATATCGTAGTCAATGCAGTCTCTCCTGGCATAGTGCTCACGGATGCATTGCAGCACTTTGAGATGGTGCGCACGGACGTGCACCTGGCGGACCGGGCAACGGACATCACCCCGGCAGGCAGGCTGGTGAAACCCCAGGATATTGCCAATGTGGTGGCTTTCCTATGTTCGCCGGCTGCCTGCATGATCCGTGGGCAGGTGATTGCGGTGGATGGAGGAGCATCCTTGCTGGCGCCAGGGTTGAAGAAATATACTGATTCCTGACCGGATGTAAATTACCAGATCTGATTTTTATTACGGAAGATTGCCCCACTGTGCATTCTTCTATTTTACCTACTGTACTTCCCAATGAGTTGTCCCTGAGCCAGGATATGCCCCCGCATAGCGCTCTCCAGCTGAGCTTTGGTGGCACCTGATTTCAAATCCAGGCGCGAATCCAAAGCATAGAGCTTAATATAATAGCGATGCGTGGAACCGCGTGGAGGGCATGGACCCCCATAGCCCTGGCGATTAAAATCGTTCTTCCCATCCATCCCGATACCGGTCTTACCCTGCTCCAGGCTGCTGAGATCGGGCGGGAGGTTATAGAGCACCCAGTGCACCCAGGTGCCTGAAGGAGCATCAGGGTCATCCATGATAAGCGCCAGGCTCACTGTGCTCGTGGGCACTCCCGTCCAGGATAGTGGTGGGGAAACGTTTTGGTCATCGCAGGAATACATACGCGGGATCTTTCCGCCCTCGCTAAAAGCCGTGCTTGTGATTTGGATAGTCATATCCGGTCCTCCTTCTGAAGCGGGTGCAGCATCATTACCCTTACACCCAACCAGCAATACTATGAACCCCAGGCTAAGCAACCAGCCCAGACCCTTGATAATTCTTAGCATGATTTTCCGACCTCACAAATTACTATATTCCAAATCATCCAAGATATCAAGGGCAAGAAGTCATGGGATATTGTTTTTATCGCAAGTATCGCCGATCCCGGTTTTGTGTCATTGCGAGGCGATTTATGCCGAAGCAATCTCCTCCTTTGCGTCACGAGGACGGCTGATCCTGATTAGCTTTTGTAGAGATGCTTTGCTGGGGTGTCTCCGTAAAAAGAACCTTGCCCTCCTTATAAATAATTTTCAATACCAGAATAGGCACTGGAAATCATTTAGACATGAGTATGCAGTTCACCTTCTGTAGATACGCCTCGTTGGGACATCTCCGTAAAATGTTACCTGACCACCTTAAAAATAACTTATGTGTTATCTGTTGTGTCGTAGTTTTCAGGATTTCCGCGTTCTATACCACTTGCATGGACCTTATATTAAGAACCTTAAAAAATACTGGATTTCTGCTAAACCTCTTGTAAAATAGAACAATTGTGCTATAATATAATACACTACTGCCGCCTAGTACATTAATAACATAATTTACCTTAGGATAATATTCGTTCCTCTTTGTTTTCAAGGGCGATTTTTACCCGAAGTATCGCAATCGTTTTCTGGGAGCGATATACCGGAACGAATATCATCCTTTCCTCTGCAACTTACTGTCCAACCTATGCATCTGCCAATAAATTGGAAGGGTACGATCTAATAATCCATCAGGTCGCCAGTTTCCACCAGGGTAAATGTATATCTACTCTATGTGCAAATAATTGTCAGTTGTTGTAAATCTACAGTTTCATTGCAATTGATATATATACGGCAAATATTTATTAGAATTTATCGCAACCGAGGAGAATAATAAGATGACTAAAAACATGCTTTCCAGGCGAGCATTCGAAGCATCACGACGATTCATTGAGACGACCGCTCGCCCCCTCGAAATTGCCAGATTCCATCATGCCTTCGATGGAGGATCGGTTATTTCAGTGCTTGATGCTCTAAAAAAATACCAAAATTCCGATGGTGGGTTCGGTCATGCTCTTGAGCCCGACCTGAGAGCCCCTGAAAGCTCTGCCCTTTGCACTTCAATCGCCTTCGAAATTCTCCGTTCTATCCAGGCTACGCCTGATAATGCCCTTGTTTCTACTGGCATTACATACCTCTTGGAGAATCTGGACAGAGGAAAAGGCTTTTGGCGAGTTATCCCCACCTCAGCCGAGCAAAGTCCACATGCTCCCTGGTGGAATCAGGCAGAGCGTGAGAAGGAATTCGAATCCTTTTCACTCAATCCAACTGCAGAGCTCCTCGGCTACTTGTACGATTATTTGGGGGAGGCTTATAGGGATATCCTTTCGCTGGTATCTGAACAGGTGATCAGTAATATAACGAGCCGGAACAAAATCGAGATGCATGATCTTCTCTGTTGTCTTCGCCTGCTGCAGACTAAATCCTTGCCAACGGAGGTTGATCGACCTGTTCGCCAGAAAGTGCTTCAGTTAATCGATAGCACACTCACCTCTGATCCAGCCCAATGGAAGAATTACAATCTCCGCCCTCTGCAGGTAGTGGATGATCCTGGGTCTCCATTTATGACGGGGCGCGAGCAGTCCGTGGCTGCCAATCTAGAATATGAGATTTCCTCACAGAAAGAAGATGGATCTTGGTCACTAACCTGGTCTTGGAGTGGCGCATTTCCGAACTATTGGATTCTTGCAGCTCGTGATTGGTCTGGCATCTTCACACTGGATAAGCTGCTGCTACTAAAGCGCTTCCACAGTATCGAAGGAATCGGATAATTACCAGATGTATCACACTTGTAATCAATTGAATGGTATTGTTTTCAAGGGCGAATTTTACTCGCAGTAACACAACCGTTCTTTGGGAGTGTTATAGCGAACAATTCATTTACCTATGGGTGGAGGGACATTCCACTCTTTATCCAATATTTACAAGGTCGATCTGTGGCATCTCTACAACCTGACCAGGGTAAGTATTGGTGTATAGTTTATTAATGAATAGGTATACCATCCCAACAAAGACCAAAAACCCGATAGCATTGATAGATAATGAAATGATTACTCCATAGATCATAAACTGATGCGTCTCCACATCCTCAATGATCTCCATCTGGAGCACGCATCTTTTATGCCACCAAAGACCGAATCCGATGTGGTCATCCTGGCAAGTAACATTCATCCTGGTACCATAGGTATCACCTGGGCAAGAGAAACATTTACAAACAACGAAGTTGTGTACGTTCCCGGCAACCACGAGTATTATGGTCAAGCCTTGCCCCAGCATACAAGCAAGCTCAAGGAGATGGCGCAATCCTCAAACCTGCATGTGCTTGAGAACGATGCCCTTGTTAAGGGCGAGATCGTGTTCCTGGGCTGCACCTTGTAGACCGATTTCGGATTATTCGGGAATCCAAGGGTGGTTGGCTATTAAGCCACGCAAAGCATGACGGATTACCGTAGGATCCGTGTCTATCCAGATTATCACTAACTGCGCTCGATAGACACAGCCGGTATTCTTTATAGCTCCCGGCACTGGCCGGCTGAGCAATTTGAGCAGCACCGCGGAGCGAAGATCGTGGTGGTGTCCCACCATACCCCCAGCGCATGATCGCTTCCCGAAGTTTATGAAGATGGTATCCTGAGCGCAGCTTACGCATCCAATTTGGATGAGTTCGTGAAAGACTCTGGTGCCTGCCTGTGGATCCATGGGCACTTACACATACCGCAGGACTACATCATTGGACCCACCCGTGTGATATGCAATCCGAGAGGAAATCCTGACGAGCACAACTCCAGTTTCTCGACCGACTATGTGGTTAATGCGTAAATGGCATTTCCAAAGACCATCCACATCTGAAGTAAGGATGGATCGCGATCTACTCCTATAAACCTCCATGTGTATACCGGTAATCGTAAAGACGCCCTAGCGGGGCGTCCCAATAAAAAGATATATAAATTTTCTAGTGATTACAGGGCTTATACCCCCACCAGGATAGCGCGAGTGGGAGCACCATCGGCTCCCCCCAGCTTGAGTGGCAGGCAATGCAAGGTATAGCGCCCCTGGGAGACCTGAGAGAGATCCAGGCCTTCGATCACCACCACCCCGGCATTCAGCAGGATAGTATGGACTTGTGTACCCAATTTATAAGGCGCAATGGAGAGGTAATCGATCCCCACCAACTTGACATTGCGGTCCACTAATAATTCAGCGGCATCCACACTTAACCCCACGAAATCTGTTTGGAATTCGCTGCTCCCTTTTAGCCAATAATCTGAATTGCGTGTCTTGAATAATAACCTGCGTGTACGGGGTGGGATTTCAGCCTGCATCAGGATCGAGGCGGTGATCAGATTGACACCCGGCAGGTGAAGCACGTATGCCCTGCCCACCAACAGGTCGAGGGATAAACGTTCTACCGTATTCCCGTTATTTAAGAAGTGATCCGGAGCATCCACATGGGTACCCGTGTGACAGCTCATCTTAATCTGAGAGACATTCGAATTATCCCCTGACGCAATGCTGCTGGTGCGTTCCATGATGACGGGTGGATCACCAGGCCAGACGATTGTTTGTGGAGTTATCGTGAGGGTTATGTCATATGTCCGCATCGGCTACCTCCATTTCAATACAAAATGAGTATAGAATAGAGTTAAAAATAATGCAACTTTTCTGAGTGTCAATTTTTGGGGACTAAAAAACCCCGCTGCAAACGGGGTTCCCGGTTTTATTTAACATGTTTAATGTGTAGCCAGGTTTATCCTAACAAGGGTAGCTCTCTTCAATGCAGCTGCATCGATATTCACCCCCAAGCCCGGAGCAGTGGGGACATCGATGGTGCTATCGGGATTCAGCACAAAGCGCTCGTGGGTGATATCTTCTTCATAGTACCGGTCGGTGGCAGAGATATCGCCGGGCAAGGTGAACCCTGGCAAGGAAGCTAATGCAAGGTTGGAGGCTCTGCCAATACCGGTCTCCAGCATACCCCCGCACCAAACCGGGATACCCTTGACCCGGCACAGGTCGTGGATTGCCAGGCCCTGGCTCAACCCTCCCACCCGGCCAGGTTTGATATTGATCACCCGGCATGCGTCCATCTCCAGTGCTTGCCTAGCAAGACGAGGTGAGGTAATGCTTTCGTCCAGGCATATGGGGGTACGGAACCTGGCTTGCATCTGGCGATGGTCCCACAGGTCATCTTCGGCCAGTGGTTGCTCGATCAGCAATAGATCCAACTCATCCAGTGGTGCGAGGGTGACAGCGCTCTCCAGTGAATAAGCTGAATTGGCATCCACCTGCAGACGTAGCAATGGGAATGCCTTGCGGACTGCCTGGGCATCCCCCACATCGCGCCCGGGTTTGATTTTAATCTTCACCCGCCGGTAACCCAGATCAAGATACCCGTGTACGACTTCCACCAGCTTCGAAGGCGAGTCCTGCAGACCGACCGAGACGCCCACATCCACTTTCTGGCGCACACCACCTAACATCTCACGCAGTGAAAGCCCGCGTGCTTTCCCCAACAGGTCCCAAAGGGCCATTTCCAAGCCAGCTTTCGCCATCAGGTGCCCACGCACGAAGGCCATGTGAGCCTGCAATGCCTCGGTATTGCCAACCTCTTGACCCAATACAGCAGGGACAAGAAACTCCTGCAGGATGTGCAGGGCAGTCCCCACAGTCTCATAGGAATACCCAGGGTCACGATCTACCGGGGATTCACCATATCCAACCAGGCTATCTGAAAAGACTTCCACCAGCACGCAATCGCGGGTGTTGATCCGCCCAAACGAGGTCTCGAACGCTGATAAAAGAGGCATGCGCAGGTGATATAAGATGATGCGGTTGATCTTCATAGGGTGGTCTCTCCATGAATCAAAACGTAATAGCTACGGGGTGGGAAATTGGTTGATCGGACGAAATCGGTCACCAGATAGCCGGATTTAAACAAATCTTCAAAAATGGTGCGCGAGTGCAAACGCCAGTCCAATGCCAGCTTTATATCGGCATCCTTAAGGGTTGGGAAGTCAGCAGGAATCTCTACCAGCAGAATGGGAAAATCCTTCCCCAAATTTAACTCGGTTTTTTCGACGGGATGTAGCAGACCTTTAATATCCATCTCGGCGGGGTTAATAATCGGAGCTCCACCCGACAGGAAATGCACAAGATCAAGATGATTACGCCGCCTGCGGCTGAGGCGCCGGTTCACCCGGTGAGAGTTCACCCACCAATCCACATTAAAGCGATCGGAAGGTAATCCCTGGTTCAAAGCGTCGTTCATTTTGCCGTAAAAATCACGCAAATAGCTGTCACACACCGCACCAAGCCGGGTGATATTCAGCCAGGCATTGCGGCTTAGCAGTGGATCAAACGTCCAGGTGATGCGATCAATACCCTGGTAACGCACCATCTGCCATTGCGCTCGCTTAAGAGCAAACCCAATCCCCTGACCCTGCCACTCAGGGAAGATGCCGAGGAGGCTCGAATAATGTTTCAGCCGCGGGCCATCCGGGGTGCTGTAGAACCCCGGAAATCCAAACACGAATCCAACCAGCTCCTGCTCCACAAATGCCCCGATCAGCAGACCCCCGCTATGCACAGCCGAGTTCATCAGGTGGGCAGGGATGATATCCGTCTCGCTCTCCTGCCACACCTTACGCTGGAGCTCCACAGCTTGTTGCATTTCGTTCATATTTTCGATGATCTTGATCGTCCAGGGTGATTTCATCAGCTGTTTACGGATTACCCCTCCGGAATAATGTGCGCCATAATGAAACGCGCCAGTTGGTTTCTTTGAGATGATCCAAACGGTGATCAAAGCGGGAGGGGAGGATATTGAAAACCCGGGTCATCATGTCCAAACTGCAGGTACGGTTGGTGGCCAAATAATCCAGCCAATACACCGAAACGGGTAGACCGGGGAATATGTCTTCAAATAATACGGTCATGGCACGCAGATAAGGTGGAAACATGTGCACAAGACGGCGGCGAAGCTTAATTCGCTCCAGCACGGATTGGATGATATGGTTGAACGTCAAATACTCTGGACCACCCACTGAATAGGTCTGGTTGATGGTCAGGTCGTTATCCAATGCCCATACCAGGCAAGTCACCAGGTCCTCCACCCATATGGGCTGGAGAAGGGTGTTCCCCTCCTCGGGGACGAAAAATAAATATGGCAGGGCATTCAATAAGCGCGCCAGGCCGCTGGTGAAGTGGTCATTTAACCCATACACCAGAGCAGACCGGATGATGGTGTGGCTCACCCCACTCCGGCGGATATTCTCCTCAGCAATGGCTTTGGCTTTCAATACCGGGTATGCTGAGGCGCGATCGGCACCCAGATGGCTCAGGTAGAAAAAGCGCTTTACACCTGCATCAGCTGCAACCCGACTGATCGTTTGGGTGCCCAGTATGTCGATATCCATCAAGCTAGCGTGGGTTCCATGCCACTCGACACCTGCCAGATGGTAAACGATATCCACGTCCATCAAGACGGAACTCAGGGAGCGAGCGTCAGTGAGGTTACTGACTGCGATTTCTACAGGCACCCCTTTGGGCAGATCAGGAGATTGTTTCGACGGGCGGATGAGCAAGCGCACGGGAAAGCCAGATTCCGTTAGATGCCGGACCAATGCCTTGCCAATAAAACCTGTGCCTCCGGTCACTAAAATCATGCCGTGATTATAGCATGTGGATACCGCACATAATGATTGCCCAACTTACCAAGGACCGGTATATCTAGATGACCGTATGGTCAAACCTTACCAGTCACTTGAACGTAAACCGCTGAACCTGGTTATCAGCAACCAGATACAGGTTATTCTGGTCATCGAATATCATTCCCATCACCGCACCATTGACTGGCAGGGTGTCCAGATAGCGCCCATCACTAGCATAAATCATGACCCCTGGAAAATCGGCAATATAGATTTTCCCCAGGTTATCCACTGCGATTGACCTAGGTGAGGTGAATTGACCTTCTGCATCTCCTACACTACCAAAGCGGGAGATATATCGCCCATCGGGAGAAAAAATGAACACGGCTTCATTAAAATAAGCCAATGCATATATATTTCCGCTGCCATCCACAGCCACCCGCATATCCAACTCAGAGTCATCGGTCACGTTCTCTATCGCATTTTCGACCAACAGGTTAATCTGCCCATTGCGGTCAAAGCGAATGATATCATCCTGGCCTTTGCACCAGGCTGCCACCACTGAGCCATTTGGAGCAATTGTGACATCATCAAAACCCCACCCATCCGGGTGATCCAATCTGCCTAGTAGATTCCCGGTCATACCGTCATATACATATAGCTGGCTGCCAACCACCGTATAGACTGCCCCCTCCCGGTTAGCTGCCATACTGGACAGGTAAATATCGCCCGTTTCCTCTCCAACTGCATTCCATTGGGTCAGATATTTACCATATTCATCGAAAACCTAGACACGCCCTCCAGCCTGTTCACCCACAAATATATGCCCATTATTATCCACGGAGATGAAGCGTGCACCCGTAAAGTATCCAGACCCAGTCCCTTCTTTTCCGAAGGCAAGGGTCATTTTGCCGGCTGCGAAAGGATTGATCCTGGCCCATACCCCTGCCAATGGTCCTCCCTGAGAAGTCATACCCATCAAGATGGGTATGATCGTTACTAGGATAAGAAAGAGAATGAAACCCGTGACAACACAGCTTCTCCCACCTTTTCTAGCTTCTGCTAGAGGATTAACTTTTCGTATCTTCGCCAGGTAAGGGATACCTGAGTTTATATCCCCGGATACTTCAATGGGTGTTGCGGAGATTGAAACTTCCATCCCGTCAATCACATCTTTAGCTTCCTTCAAGCTTACACCGTTGGCTTCGCGGAACAGTCTAATGGCACCAATTTTATCTCCAGATTCAACCAAGTGAATGATCTGTTGCATCCGGGTGGAATCTAGCAGTGTTGACAGTCCTGAGGCAGGTGTTCTAACCTTGAAGCGGCTAAACTCCACTTGTTTGCCGTGTTGTATGGCTTCGACCATTTCATCCGCCTGCTTTACACCAACTTCGAATGTGTCCCGCATTGCCTTAACTGCAACGATTTTATTGCCTGCGTGTGCCATCTCTTTAATGAATTCAACCTTTTTATTGATGTTGACCTGTGCAGCAGAACGGAACGTTACATGGGATGGTGAAATACCAGTAATAACAGGGGATTTAACTCGCAGCTCTTCAGGCACAATCACAGAGGTGTTGCAATAAGGGCAACGGATGGTGGATGCGCCACTATCTTTTACATCCAACGGGGCAGAGCAGTTGGGGCAATTCAGGCTTTGGGGCATCTTTTATTCTCCTTCACTCGATATCCATTGTAAATCATATTGTCATTTCATATTGAACAGGTGGGTGTAAAATTATGCATCCCAGCCCACGAAGGAAATCCTTCTGATGAAAAACAAACTACCCACCTGGCGAAAATGGATGTATGGATCCGGCGATTTGGGTTTCAGCCTCACCAGCACGATTGTAGCCGCATATTTTGCTATTTTCCTTACCGATGTGGTGGGGGTATCTGCCAAAATTGCAGCCATTGCCATCTTCGTTGGACGTACCTGGGATTACGTCAATGACCCCTTGTTCGGTTATATCTCTGACCGTACACGCACACGTTGGGGTCGGAGACGCCCCTATTTACTCTTTGGACCAATCCCTTTCGCCATCATTTTTGTTTTAATGTGGTGGAGGCCTCCCATTCAAGGTGATATCGCCTTGGCAATTTATTATGCCATTATTTATGTACTCTATGATGCAGCTGCCACGATGATCTACATGCCTTACTTTGCCCTCACCCCAGAGCTAACCTCGGATTATGATGAGCGCACATCACTGACCTCGGTGAGGGCATTCTTCTCCATCTTTGGTAGCCTATTGGCATTTACCATCCCGTTGATGATCGTGAATGGCTTTTCACCGGGTCATGCCTCGAATGTATTAATGATGGGAAGCATATTTGCCGTCATTTCAGCGATCCCGCTATATGTGGTATTTTTTGGCACGCGTGAGCGTCCCGAATTCATGCAGCAAAAACAGCCTGGGTTACGAGAATCCATCCGGGCATCCATCCAAAATCGACCTTTTATCTTTGGCACGGTCATTTATCTGTTCACCTGGGTGACGGTGGACATCCTGCAAACCATCCTGCTCTACTTTATCAAGTATGTCGTTAATCGGGAAGGTAGCAGTGATGTGATCATGGCCACCATTTTCGTGGTTGGCATCTGCGCCCTTCCCTTATGGACCTGGACTTCACGCCGATTGAATAAGCGCCTGGCGTATATCGCTGGGATGGCATTTTTCGCAGCAGTGTTGCTGGTGTTGATCAACCTGACCCCTACCACACCGTTGTATTTGATCCTTGGGTTATGTGTTTTGGCCGGGATTGGCGTATCAGCTGCGCATGTGATCCCCTGGGCAATCATCCCTGATGCCATCGAATATGGTGAGCTAAAAACCGGAGAGAGACACGAGGGTATGTTTTACAGCCTGATCTCGCTCTCCCAGAAAGTTGCCTCATCCTTCGCCATCCCACTTGCCTTGCTGGTGTTAGATGCCACCGGATATATCCCCAACAGTGCCATACAACCTCCTAATGCGGTGCTCGGCATCCGTATCGTGACTGGACCTATCCCGGCATTCATGTTATGTATTGGCATCTTATTTGCTGTCCTCTACCCCTTGGGTCGAGAGCGTTATACGCAGATTGCACGTGAGCTTGAAGACCGCCGAACTGCGATCACCAAAGATGCACCATGAGCACAATTGAAATCTTCCCCGTTGAGACATCTGCACAGCGGCGTCGTTTTGTAACGTTCCCTTGGCAAATATACCGTCATGATTCACTATGGGTGCCCCCACTCGTTGCTGAAAGAATCAAATTCATTGACCCCACCACCGGGGTATTTTTTCAGCGAGGAACCGCTGAATTTTTCATTGCATTCAAAGATGGAACGCCCGCAGGGACGATCTGCTGTGCGGATGATAGGACTACCAATACTACCCGAGGTCTGAAGGATTGCATGATCGGGTTCTTTGAATGCATCCAAGACCAGGAGGTTGCATGGGCATTGTTCGACCATGCACGAAAATGGGCCGTCACCCACCACCTGGAGACCCTATATGGACCTTTCAACCTGGACTATGAGGATGGTTATGGGGTGCTCATCGAGGGACGTGACAGACCGCCGGTCATCCTGTGTGGTCACACTCCGGTGTATTACCAAGGATTTTTCGAGCAATATGGCTTTCTGTCTGCACGTGGCGATAACCTGGCATATGAAATTACCCCGTCGATGGCCTCTGTAGAGATCCAACGCCTAGCAAGATTATCCGAAAGGTTGAGACGACACAATTGGATTAAAATCCGCTCGGGCGACATGGAACATTGGGATGATGAGGTGGAACGGATTTATATCTTGTTGAATAAAGCCCTGGCACACCTGCCTGATTTTATCCCCTGGCCGCGCGATGGCCTGCAGGCCTCACTGGAGCAATTCCGCCGGATTGTTGACCCTGAGCTGGTATTATTTGCTGAAGTGGATGGAGAAGCTGTTGGCTGGTTTCCTGGGATTCCTAATGTTAATGAAGCACTGATTCATGCCAATGGACTGCGGTACCCATGGGATACCCTGCGGATTCTGCCTTACCTGCGCAAGCAACCCAAATGCCTGGCAATCAAGAGCGTGCTGGTGTTGCCTGAATATTGGGATACAGGGGTAGCCGTGATGCTGTTCGATGAGATGGCCAGACGCGCTGTACCTAAAGGATATACCTGGTTTGACATGTCTCTTACCTCTGATGATAACCCTTATACCCCCACCCTGGCAACGCGAGCTGGCGCCAGGCTATATAAACGCTACCGGGTTTACCGGTTGAAGCTCTGAATGAGATGAATTGCTTTTCAATATGGGGATAACTCAATAATCGCTACCCACCCAGCGATCATTCATCTTATTGATGATGGGTTGTTTTAATTATCAGGGAATGAATAGCTTGGAGGCTACTCCATCCGTTCAAGCTTGGCGAGTTTGGTCTGCTTACCGCGTTCGTGGGTCTCAAGGATGCGCTTGCGAATGCGGTAGTTCTGAGGGGTGACTTCCAAGAGCTCATCATCCGCTAAATACTCGATTGCCTCATCCAGGCTCATCTGGCGGGGAGGGGTCAGGCGGATTTCCATCTCACCCCGGGCGGCACGTACATTCGTCATATGTTTTTTCTTGCAGACATTCACTGTTAGATCACCCGGACGTTGGTGCTCACCAACCACCATACCTTCATATACCTCTACACCTGGATCCACGAACATGATGCCGCGATCTTGAGCGTTATTCAAGCCATAAGTTGTGGTGAATCCGGTTTCCCACGAAACGATCGATCCAGCTTCACGCCCAGACATGGCCCCGACCATGGGTAGATAGTCATAAAAAATGGTATTCATGGTACCGGCACCGCGTGTGGCAGTCAGGAACTGATACCTGAAACCCAATAAGCCTCGTGTGGGCACCAGATATTTCAGCCGTACGCTATTTTCCTGCGTGTCCAGCATGTCCAACATCTGCCCACGCCGCCCACCCAACATTTCCACAACCACACCCACCGTCTCCTGGCTGGTTTCGATGTACAGCTCTTCGAACGGCTCCAGCATCTCTCCCCCCTCACCTTCCCGCAGGATAACTTCTGGGCGTGATACCTGGAACTCATACCCCTCCCGGCGCATGGTTTCGATCAATATCGCCAGGTGGAGCTCACCACGCCCAGAAACGAGGAATGAATCGGGAGTGTCCATTTCAGCTACGCGCAAGGCAACATTGGAACGCAGCTCATCAAAAAGCCGCTCCCTTAACCGGCGCGAGGTATTCCAGCGACCTTCCCGACCTGAAAATGGGGAAGTGTTCACTCCAAAGGTCATACGGACGGTCGGCTCCTCCACTTTGATGGGTGGCAGCGAAATTGGATTCTCAGTGTCTGCCAGAGTCTCACCGATACCAATCCCTTCCAATCCTGCCAGGGCTACGATCTCACCCGCTGCAGCTTCTTCCACCTCCATACGTTTCAATCCTTGATGAACGTACAGATAGCGTGCACGCTCGGGGAGTACCTCACCTTTCACGGTGATGCGTGCTAGAGGTTGACCCAGCTTCATCTTCCCGGCAAAAATTCGCCCAACAGCAGTCACACCCCGGTAATCATCATATCCCAGGGTGGTTACCAGCATCTGCAGGGGAGCATCAATATCCACAATTGGAGCAGGGATATGCCTGAGAATGGCCTGGAAGAGTGGTTGCAGGTCTGGACCCAGCTCGGGGGTCAACCCAGCTTGGGCAGTGATGGCATTGGCATAAATAATGGGGAAATCTGCCTGCTCATCGGTGGCTCCGAGCTCGATGAATAGATCGAAAGTCTGATTAAGCACCCGCGAAGGCTCAGCGTCCTTACGGTCAACCTTATTGATCACCACGATTGCTCGGTGGCCCATCTCGAGGGCTTTCTTGAGCACAAAACGGGTCTGAGGCATGGGTCCTTCAGCCGCATCTACCAACAACAACACCCCGTCTACCATGTTCATCACGCGCTCGACTTCACCCCCAAAATCAGCGTGACCCGGAGTGTCCACTATGTTGATCTTGACCTGACTTTGGATCACGTTATCCCATATTTCGATGGCGGTATTTTTCGCCAGAATGGTGATACCACGCTCGCGTTCGAGAGCATTGGAATCCATCACCCGTTCTGCCACCTGTTGGTTCTCTCGAAAAATATGTGCCTGTTTGAGTAAACCGTCGACCAGGGTCGTCTTGCCATGGTCAACATGGGCAATAATGGCAATATTTCTCAAATCTGTTCGTTCGATAATCACAGTATTTTTCCAGTATTTACATACAAAAACCCCGACCAATGAGGTCGAGGTCGGTATCATCGGGATGCAATCTTATCAGAGAGATGGCTTTTTGAACAGGGCGAGGGAGTTAACTCCCCATGATTTTGGCCAGGTTATGGATCCATTTGCGCGAAAAGAAGCGGTAAACACCCAGCAACCACTTGGTAATTTCTTCAGACATCGCCAATAAGTACACCCAATAAACCGGCAGGTGGAACAAGAACGCCCCAGCGAAAGCTAATGGCACACCTACCACCCAAATGATCACCCCATCCAGGATAAACGCAAACCTGGTGTCACCACCACTACGAAAGATACCAATGAATAAGATCATGTTAGATACCCTGAGCCACAACAACAACCCAAGGATCGTGAGCACGCGATGAGCGTAATCGATAACGGTGGGGGGAACATTATACAGAGACAGGATGGAATTCGAACTTGCCAGGACGAGCGAGCCGATCCCTAGTGCGCCGATAACGCCGATTGCTTCAGAACGAGCTGCGTAACGGAAAGCCTGACCCTCCTCTCCTGCTCCGATGCGATTGCCGACCAGGACTGCACAAGCATGCCCAATCGCATTGAACAGAACCAAGGCCATTTGATCAATCGAGCTGACAATGTTCATGGCAGCGATTGCGTCAGTGCTGATGCGTGCATAGACAACACTATATGCAGTGGTACCCATCGACCACAGTATCTCGTTAGCGACGACAGGCAAAACTGGTTTGAGGACATTACTAGCAAAAGCCAAGTTATAGCTGAACAATTCACGTAATTTGCCAGCTGCCGGTGAATCTTTACGATAAGTCAGCCATAATAATGCACCGCACTCCACGATACGGGAGACTAAAACTGCGATTGCCGCCCCATGCACACCCAAAGCTGGCAATCCCAACTTGCCAAAGATCAAAATGTAGCTAAGCAGCGTGTTAATCGATAGGGCAGTGAAGGTGACGAGTAAGGGCGTTTGAACATCGCCGGTGCTGCGCAGAACAGCTGAATAACAAAATGATATGGCGTATAAAAGAAAGGAAAACCCAATGATTCGCAGGTAATCACTACCCAAGGCGATAACTGATGGGTCTTTTGAATAAATGCTCAACGCCCCGGCAGGGAAGATTTCTGCGATGATCAAGAAGATCATCCCAGCAATTAAGCCTAATGTCAGCGCCAAGCCAAGCACTTTACGAATATTTAATATGTCCCTTTTGCCCCACAATTGAGCGGTGAACATGGCGGAGCCACTTGTGATACCGAAGAGCATGAGATTGAGTAGGAAGAAGATCTGGTTTGCCAAACCAACCGCAGCTACCGGTACAGCCCCAAGCTGACCAATCATTACTACCCCGACCATATTTAAGGAAGACATGATAAATTGCTGTAAAGCTATAGGTAATGCGATTTTGTATAAACGCCGGTAATATTCTTTATCACTAAAAAATTCGATCAATGCACTACGGCGTTTACGATCAAGGCTGATGGACAATCTAATACTCCATATACTCTGGTTTATTCCGGAGTTAACCACGCAATTTTAACAGGCTTTGTTAAGATTCGTATATAGTTTTAGTAATAGATGATTTTATATACGGTAACGATAGTACAATGGATTGGGCAGTGATTGATAGTTAATTCGAACCCATGGGTGTGTTATAGTGTTTGTAAAAGTAAATGTACTCATGGTAATGTATCCTTACCGAGAAATAATAGTAAGAAGATTGAGGGAATAATGCGAGCAAGCTGGACCCCCATTATTCATACGGGTGAAGGAAAACTGACTGATTCGTTAGTCTATGACCTTGCTCGCTTGATTGGGTCTCCATTTAGCTACGACGTGGTCGGGTTTGAAAATATTCAAACGCCACCTCCTGCGATTTATATTGCCAATCATCTGGGTGCACTTGGCCCAATCGAGACGATCCTTTCCGTTCCCATTCGCTTTTATCCCTGGATCATTGCTGAGATGACGGACTTCAAACGTGCACCTCAGTACTTATTTGACGACTTCGTCCATCCTGTCCTGCATCTTAGCGGCCAGTTTGGCTTGCTATTTTCCACGCTGCTAACGAAAATCTCAGTCCGGCTCCTTAGGGCAATTGGATCTGTTTCAATTGATCGCTTCGGGGGTTGGACGACAGATGGTTTCCGACATAGCCTGAGGTTGCTCCACGAAGGGAAGGACCTGCTTATCTTTCCTGAAGACCCTCTGCTACCACTTGACCCAGAAACCTCAATGCGCCATTTCATGCCGGGGTTTGCCACTCTTTGCAGTTTATTCCAGGGTGAGGCGGGCACTCTTTTGCCGGTGTACCCAATGGCAGTACATGCTGGCTGCGAGACGGTGGTGATCGGAAAGCCTGAATATTACCACCCCCAAGAGCAGCATCGCGAGGCAATTAACGCTTTTTCGGTACAGGTGGAGATGCGCGTCAGAGAGTTATACCTGGATATAAAGAAAAGTGCCGATGAATTATTAGAATGATCACCGTGCCAATAGCATCCACCACACCTGAAATCAAAGAAGTCACAGACGCCCTTTTCTCCCAGCTGATGAGTGTGATGGGTTTAAAGCACCCCAATTGGGTCACCCGCTGCCTTTACCCATTTTTTCGCCCCCCCACTCAACGCATGTCCAGTTTACTGGTTGACCTGGACCGGAATATCGCTCAAAATGGATGGAATCTGGCGGTCAACCAATTCTTGGGTAACTTCGTAACCAGCGTTCAGCTCGATGGCGAAGAAACAATTCCCAAGAATGGACCTTTAATGGTGGTGTGCAACCATCCTGCTGCGTATGACGTAGTCATTTTGGCAGCATGCATCCAGCGGGATGATCTCAAACTCCTGGCTTCCGATATCCCCATTATCCAAATACTGCCAAATGTTGCCAAGCATACTATTCCAGTCCCCTATTACATCCCAGCTCGGTTGCAAACTGTGCGGAGTGCAATTCAACACTTGAAGAACTATGGGGCAATCCTGCTCTTTCCACGCGGGAATGTGGAGCCTGATCCGGTTGTTTCACCCGGCGCAGAGCAGAGCCTCTCAGGTTGGTCTCCCAGCATTGAGCTTTTCTTGCGAAAGGTGCCTCAAACCATTACGGTGGTAGCCATTGCAGGCGGTGTATTATCGGGAAAGTGGTTCAAAAATCCATTGATCAATCTATGGAAAAAGTATGAACAACGCCAAAAAGTGGCAGAAATCTTCCAGATCGCCTCCCAGCTGCTCACCGGCCTGAAACCGACAGCTACACCGATGATCAGTTTTTCGTCTCCACTCACGATCGATGATTTGGGAGGGGAAGAAGCACCCAATGGGGTCTTATTGACGAGCATGACAGCACAAGCACGCGGTTTATTGTCGAATCACCCACATATTTAATTTACGGATTCATCTCATATTCGTCTTTCAATGGGTAGACCTGGTTCAACCACACACGGCTAAATCGTTCGTGGTTAACCTCCGGACGTTGAATCATACGCATGTAAAATTCCATTTGATCCCTGGTCGTACTGGGCTGACTATAGAGCTTAAGCGCAAAGCCGGATAAGTCACGGACCATAAAATCAAAAATCTGGTCCACCAGGTCAGTATCGATTGAATAAATCTCCACGTTTTCCAGGATCAGCTGTCCATACACTACCTGTGTGAAAGCTTCCCCAAGAGTCAACAGGAAATCGGTATCTTTAACCTGTTCCTGGTTTGGGGTGGCTTGAGCCAGCATCGTTTTGAATATGCCGATCTGTTCTTTGAATGTCCTGACATTAGGAACGTCATGGTCATCAAAGATTGGGGAGTAATCTTGAAATTGTATCTGGCTTAGACCTTTGGCTGGACCCTGGTGGAAGAGAAAATCGTCGTTACGGGCAGAATCCTGGCGCGAGACTTGCGGATAGTCTTTGTGGTTAAAGAAATAATTCGCCATAAATTTAACGATCAACGCGATATTGACATGTACTGTACCCTCCAGCTTGGGTAGAGCGCGTATATCCCGAGCTGCCATTTCAAAATACATATCCTTCTCGAATCCCTTGGCAGCGATTACATCCCATAACAGGTTGATCACCTGTTCACCCTGGGTGGTGACCTTCATTTTTACTACAGGGTTATAGAGTAAATACCGCCTGTCCTCTGAAGTGGCTATGCGCATATAATCAGCTGCCCGCAACGTGAACAGCTTCATCGCAACCAGGCGGGCATATGCTTCGGTAAACATCATCTTTACATGCGGGAAATCCGTCACCGCCATATTATATAGACTACGATAAGCAGCATGGTGAATGGCTTCATAAAAGGCATGCGTGCATATACCAATTGATCCCCACCCTAGGTTGTACTTCCCAATGTTAACCGTATTCAAGGCAGCATCCCAGGCAGCCTGACCTTTGGATAGAATCTCCGCTTCCGTGATCGGGTAATCATGCAGGCTGAAGTTAGCTACATAAGATTGACTATGGGTCACATTTTGGATCAGGTCATAGCCTTTTTGGCGGTAATCAGCAACAAAGAACACATAATCTCCGCTTGGTATGACCTTCCCAAATGTCGAGACCATAGGTGCCAGGTTGCCATTCCCGATATAATATTTCTCCCCATTGGCGAGGTATGTCCCATCTGATTGGAGGGCTAGACTCGTCTCGGTGGAATAAATATCAGCCCCATGCTGGCGTTCTGATAAACCGAAGGCGAAGACTTCTCCCTCGCTTAACAATCTTGCTGCTTTGCGTTTAAGAGGATCATTCTCACTTTGCCAGATGGGTCCCAAACCCAGGATGGATACCTGCCAGGTGTACCAGTAACCAAGTCCATAAAATGCCAAAATCTCATTGAATTCGCAATTACGCCAGGTATCCCAGCGGCAGTCGGCTCCTCCGTATCCTGACGGAGTTAGTAAGGTAGCGAAAATCTTCTTATCCTTCTGAAATTCCAGGAAATCGGAGTACCACAGGCACTCCCGGTCATCTGCTTTGAGCTTACGTTTCCCTTTATCCTCAAAAAACTGGATGGTTTTTAACATCACGTCCCTTGAGCGCTCATCAGGATAAAAACGATTATGCTTTTTGGGGTTTAAGAGAAGGGTGTTCATTCAGATTTCCTCCTTAGAAGTACTCAACTACCGGTTATATGTTATCCTAGCTATTCCAAAAGTCAATACTATGGAAGAGCAATTTTATTGATATGAAGAGCTAAAATAGAATGCTGTCCAAGAATCCCATGCCATACCTTCAAGATGGAGTGAGTAAAGCGCTTAATTAATGACAATAAGCTAATATTGTGCAATAATAGTGCACAGTCATTAACGCAATGCCATCGAGGAGGATCGAAATGAAAGATTATAGCGATAAATCATTCTTGTTAGCTACATACGGCGATTATCTTCCAAACCCACCATTGAAAGGTGACTTGATAGTCGATGTTGCCATCATTGGGGGAGGATTTACTGGTCTCTCCGCTGCTTACAACCTGCGCAAGGATGACCGGGGTTTATCGGTAACCGTGCTCGAAGGGGAAGTGGTCGGGTTTGGTGCCAGTGGTCGCAATGGTGGTTTTTCGATGACCCTCTTCGGGCTTGAGCCTGCTGTGACCAAAGCCATCTTCGGTCAACAGCGTACCGTCGAAGCGCACCGGTATATGGAACGTGCTGTCGATTATGTAGATGAGCTCGTCAAGGAGTACAATATTCAGTCCGACTATTGGTACCCGGGTTTTCTCCGCGCAGCCACTACTCCGGGCTATGTCAAGCGTATCCAACATGACCTGGAAATATTGACCTCGATGGGGATTGCCGGCATCACCTGGATCGATTCTGACCAGATTAGAAATGAGGTTAATTCCCCACGTTTTTTGGGCGGTTGGTGGGAACCAAGGTCAGGTTTACTAAATCCTGCAAAACAAGTGCGGGAATTGAAGCGGCTTGCTATGCAATTCGGCGCACAGGTATATGAAGAAACCCCTGTTATTGAAATCCACCGGGAGGCAGACTTCATAATAACAACACCCAACGGCAATGTAACCGCAAAGAAAATCATCTTCGCAACCAATGGTTACTCCCATTTATTCCCGCAGCTCAAGCACAAACAAGTGCCCGCATTCACCCACATGGTGGTGACAGAGCCTTTGAGCCAGGCTCAATTTGAGCCAATTGGTTGGAAGAATCGCCAGGGACTGGAAGATGCACGTAATTTGGTACATTACTTCCGCCTGACCATCGATAATCGGTTAACGATGGGAGGCAGTGATGTCAGCCTGGCTTACGGTGGGGATATGGAGCATGATCTGAACCTACATACATTTGCTGATCTTGAGCGGGATATCATCTGGCTTTTCCCCCACCTCAAAGGCACACAGATCACACATCGCTGGGGTGGGCCTGTATCGGTACCATTGGATATGGCACCGGCTATAGGCTTTCTTGGTGATGAACGCGCCATGTACAGCTTGGGTTGTGTTGGTCATGGTGTCTCAATGACCCATTTAAATGGGCGCACCCTGGCAGACCTGGCACTCGAGCGCAAAACCGACCTGACTGATGTGTGGTTCGTTAACCGCCGCATGATCCCCTGGCCCCCTGAGCCAATCCGCATGGTAGCGAGCCAGGCTATCCGGGGTTATCTACGCCTGGAAGATAGAATATTTGAGAGAGGAATCACTAGAGAGGCCTGAGCTTGACTAGCATTTCAGCAACCGCGGTCGCTTGTCCAAATATTGCGTTTATCAAATATTGGGGTGATATCGATCCATCCCTGCATATCCCAGCGAATGGGTCTATCTCCATGAATCTGGCTAATCTAATTACACGCACAATTGTGAACTACGACCCTTCGTTATTACAAGACCAGTTTAGGCTTAATGGTGAATCAACAACTGATGAAGCTCTTGAGCGGGTAAGTATATTACTCAACCGTGTGCGTCAACTGGCAAATATCTCTACCTTTGCCAGGGTGGAAAGTAATAATAATTTCCCCACCAGTGTCGGAATTGCCTCTTCTGCCTCCGGGTTTGCCGCCCTAAGCCTGGCTTCTTCTAAAGCAGCAGGACTAGAGCTGGATGAGAAAGAGCTATCCCGCCTGGCGCGCACTGGCTCCGGCTCAGCCTGCCGATCGATCCCTGGAGGATTCGTGGAGTGGCATGCAGGCGATGAGGATGCGGATTCTTACGCGTATTCCATTGCATCACCCAGCCATTGGAATCTGGCGGATTGCATCACAATAGTGAGTCAGGAAGAAAAACCTATTAGCTCGAGCGTCGGTCATGCATTGGCAGAAACAAGCATATTACAGGCTGCGCGAATTGCAGATGCTCCACACCGCCTGAACCTGTGTCGGGCGGCAATCCTGGCTTGTGATTTCGACCAATTGGCAGAGGTGGTGGAATTAGATAGCAACCTGATGCACGCGGTGATGTTCACCTCCACACCACCGCTGTTATACTGGCAGCCTGCCACTGTTGCGATCATGCATGCAGTACAAAGTTGGAGAAAAGAGGGGTTACCAGTCTGCTATACCATCGATGCTGGCCCAAATGTCCATGTACTTTGCTTAGGCGAGCAGGTGGAAATGATCGTCGAGCGCATACAACAGCTACCAGGTGTGACTCAGGTACTCACAGCACACCCGGGAGGACCGGCAATGCTCGAAGAACGCGCCTAAAACATGGATGAAGCAAGTATTTAATCCACTTTTCAACCTTAACCCTTAGAATTCCGTTAGAATCAACCTTCATGAACCACTTCTCACTGGATACATACTCCGGTACGGGATATAATTCCGTGATTAATGGAAGCAATAAAGTTCGGTTAAAACGATTGTTGAACCATAAAGGTACAGAATGACTATACAGTTAATTGTTGAATTTGTTATTGCGCTTGGGACAATCATTTTTATTCACGAATTTGGGCATTTCCTTGTCTGCAAGCTATTAAAAATTGAAGTTGAAGAGTTTGGGTTTGGTTACCCTCCTCGGGCATTAACCCTGTTTGAACTCGGGGGTACTAAATTTACTCTGAACTGGCTACCTTTTGGAGGCTTCGTCCGTCCGAAAGGTGAAAACGATCCCAATATTACTGGCGGCATGGCAGCGGCTAACCCTTGGAGACGTATTGCAGTTTTGTTAGCCGGGCCCACCATGAATCTGCTCACAGCTGTAATTTTGTTCATCTCAATCTACGGTGTCATCGGCTCATTACCAGACCGTAACCGGGTCCAGCTGGTTGATATCTCACCGAATTCCCCTGCCTCAGCTGCAGGTTTGAAAGCTGGTGATATCTTGGTCAGCGTTGCAGGGGTGGAAATCCATTCCTTGGATGCTGTCAGACCAGTGATTTATGCCAACCTGGGTAAACCGCTTGAGTTTATCTATCAGCGTGATGGAGTCAACCAGGAAGTCACGATAACCCCGCTGGCTAATCCCGGCAGTTCAGGTGCGGTAGGTATCTACATGAACTACCCTATGAAAGCTTTTACACTGTGGGGTGCCATCCCTGAAAGCTTTACATCCATGTATCAGTACATAAAGGAATTGTTCACAATGATCGGTCAAATGATCCAGGGCCAATCCACTGCTTCGGAAGGGCGGTTGGTGGGGATCAAAGGGATGTTTGACCTGTATGCTTCTGTCCGTGAAAGCGCTGGCACACCCGGTGTGCCAACCATCGTCAATGTAATGCTGTTCTTTGCCAGCATTAGCATTTCACTTGGATTAATGAATTTACTACCTATCCCGGCATTGGATGGAGGACGGATCGCATTCGCACTGCCAGAGATCATCATTCATCGCCGAATCCCACCCAAATATGAAGTCTGGGTGAATTTTATTAGTTTTGCTTTACTGATCTTGTTGATGATTTTTATAAACCTGCAGGATTTTATTCACCCAATCACCACACCCGTCCCGTGATTAATTTGTATGGCTATTCCTAAACCAATCCCGTTTACGAAATTAATCGACGCATTACTCGATGAGAGTACGCCCTTTTCACCACGCTATCTGAATCGTCTCTCAGATCTGGAGCCTACTGATACATCTACATTCACAGAAATCTGGCCTAAAGTATCCCTTCGACGCCGCCAAGCCCTTCTGGAGGACCTGGAAGAGGTTCATCTGGCAGATGACCTGCTTTGTTTTGAAGAAGTGGGGCGAGTAGCATTAAAAGATAATGATCCAGGTGTGCGTAGGCGCGCTATACAAATCCTACGTGAATATGAGCTGGTCGATTTGTTACCCACATTTTTGGATATGGTGGAGCATGACCCCGCTGCCGAGGTGCGTGCAGCTTCCGCTGAAGCGTTAGCCACGTATATTTACATGGGTGAAGTGGAAGATATATCACCTAAAAAATTGCTACAGGTCGAGGAATGTCTGCTGCGTTTGATTTCCGGCTCCGATGCCTCCCTGGTACGCCGAAGAGCATTGGAAGCACTGGGATACTCATCCCGTAAGGAAGTCGTCGGATTGATAGAGCAGGCTTATGCCTCGCCTGACATGGATTGGCTTGTCACAGCACTGTTCGCGATGGGCCGATCCGCCAATCCACGCTGGAATCCACAAGTTCTTAAAATGCTAACTCACAAGAGCCCCGCTGTGGGGGCAGAAGCTGCCAGTGCAGCTGGTGAGCTTGAAATTAAAGCGGCGGTTCCCACGTTATTGGAATTACTAGAAGATGTCGATCTGGACGTCCGTATGGCCTCAATATGGGCGTTATCTCAAATTGGTGGCGAAGGCGTGAGATCGGCGCTTGAAAGTTTGCTAGAAGCTACAGAAGATGACGATGAAGCGAACCAGATCGAAAATGCCTTGGAAAATCTGGATTTTACCGAAGAAATGAGAGATCTTGCCTTGCTGGAAATACCTGAGGATGGGAAAGAACCTGATGACACATCAGAAGATGATTATCATGATGATTTGGACGAGCTCATTTCTGAGGATGACGCAGATTGAGCGAGTTATTTGCTCTATTCTTTAATAACCTCTTCCCAATTTTATTAGCTGCCTGTATTGGTTTCGCTTTAGCTAAATGGCTAAAGATTAATCCACGCCCTCTTTCTCAAGTCATTTTTTACGTTTTCAGCCCACTCTTGGTTTTTAGCCTGATCATCAACAGTCATTTGAGCAACAAGGATATCTTACGCACACTTTTATTTGCCATCATTTTAATGGTTTGCATAGGTGTAATCACATGGCTTATCGGGGGCATCCTGCGACTCGACCGGCGAACATTAGCAGCCGTAATGATCACCGCCATGTTTATGAATGCGGGTAATTATGGATTACCCTTAACCAGTTTTGCTTTTGGTGAGACGGCACTGGCTTTTGCCAGTGTCTTTTTTGTCATCAATGCCATGTTCACCAATACGGTTGGCATCGTAATTGCCTCGTCAGGTTCAATGAGTGTGATTAATGCAATCAAGGGGTTGGTTAAATTTCCAGCCATCTATGCATTAACCTTAGGAATCCTGTTCCTCCAATTCGGCTGGAAATTGCCATCCGGTTTAGATCGGTCAGTGACTCTACTCAGTAATGCTGCTATTCCATGCATGTTGGTGCTGCTCGGAATGCAGCTGGTAAATATTCGTCTGGAGGGTCACATCCTTCCGCTCATCCTCACCAGCAGCATGCGTCTATTGATTGCCCCATTGCTCGCTTTTGGACTTACCAGGCTTTTTGGCATGACAGGACCCTCCTATCAGGCTGTGGTATTGGAAGCCGCCATGCCTGTTGCGGTGCTTACCACGATTCTCGCCACTGAATTCGATGCAAAACCCACTTTCGTCACCACAGCTGTGCTGGTCACCACGCTACTCAGTCCATTAACATTAACTCCCTTACTGGCTTTCCTGGGAGCATAGAATGCTACGCCATATTTGGAGAAGATCGTTCGCTTCATGGGTCAACCTCCAGCGATCTTGCGTCCAAATTGGATACCCGCAATCTCATTTGGAAGGCAACCGTTATGACTGATGAAATATTTTCCCGTTTACATGCAACGGTAACTGGCCGAGTGCAAGGAGTTAGCTATCGTTATTTTGTATTGGAGAAGGCAGAGGAGCTTGACCTCCGTGGTTGGGCGCGTAACCGGTGGGAAGGCTCAGTCGAAGTCACCGCTGAAGGTCGACGCCAAGCTCTAGAGCTACTATTACTATCACTACGTGAGGGTCCACCCATGGCAAGGGTGGCAAATGTAGATTTTGAATGGCTGACTTTCACTGGTGAATTTAATGATTTTCGGGTTAGGTCGACAATTTAATTTACCTTTACCCTTGCGTAAAACCCAATCCTCTTTCTTTTAGTGAAACAAATCGCCCATTGCCGATGATAATGTGATCGAGCAGTTTCACATCTAAAAGTTCTCCCGCCTGCAGGATGGCACGCGTGATGGCGACATCATCCGGACTTGGAGTTGGGTCTCCGGAGGGATGGTTGTGGATGACGATTAGATTGGTGGCATTACGCCGGATAGCAGCTTTGAAAATTTCAGCAACACGAACCTGGGATGAGTTAACCGAACCACGATAAACCGTCTCGATATGCTGCACCCGATTGCGGGTATCCAAGAGCAAGATCCGTAATTCTTCCTGCTCTAGCGCGTTCATCTCATATTGAACCAACTCAGCAGCATCAGCAGGGCTGTGCACAATAGGTCGTTCCTCTGGAGATTCCAGCACCAACCGCCTGCCAAGCTCTATTGCGGCTTTGATCTGGGCTGCTTTAGCTAGCTTAATCCCTTTTTGATTACTTAATTCATCAAAAGACGCACGGTGGATGCCAGAGATACCCCCGAAAGTTTGCAGCAATCTTTGACCGACTTGAACTGCCGTTTCACCCACCATACCCACCCTGAGCAGGATTGCCAGCAACTCCGCGGTCGTCAGCGACTGTGGTCCGAGTTTCGCCAATCGCTCCCTGGGACGTTCTTCCTCTTTCAAATCCTTGATAGTGTAGATGTTGGTTTCCGAACGGCTCATTTCCTAACACTCCTTTGGCATGCCATCTATATGAAACATGATTATCGATTCCAATGCTCAATGCTATAATCAACCCTGGGAGCGTGCTGATATGCTTGATCCGCAGACATTAAGTAATCTTATCATGGGACTGGCTGCCTGGGGTGCAGCGTTCCTGATAGCATTATGGTTGAGCCTGATCATCTGGACTTACCGAGATATCAGTTCAAGGGCACGTGACCCTCTGATTCGTATACTGGCGACCATCATCGTAGCATTGCTTTTCCTGCCAGGGATCGTCGTTTATCTGATCTTACGCCCGGCGCGTACTTTGGATGATGAATATCAACATACGTTGGAGGAAGAAGCACTCCTGCAATCGATTGAGGATATCCCACTTTGCCCCGGTTGTGGGCGTCGAATCGAGGATACCTGGGCGGTATGCCCAAATTGCCATACCAGGCTCAAGAAAGTCTGTCACCAATGCCGTAAGTTGATGGATCTAGCCTGGAATATATGTCCGTACTGTGGTACTCCGGCACCAGGGATGCGGCGCGAAAATATGACCATTAACGATGCCACTCGCCCAACCCAATTAGTGCAAAACGCTCCAACGGACGAAAAAGTGGTGATAAAAGAACCATTAAAAGACAACGGCGCACCCTAGGGTGCGCCGTGTTAATCATCAGCGTCTGAGAGCTCCCCAACCAGCATATTTAGCTGTCTCTCCCAATTCCTCTTCAATCCGCATTAGTTGATTGTACTTGGCAACCCGGTCTGAACGGGCGGGTGCACCCGTCTTGATTTGACCCATATTGAGTGCCACTGCTAGGTCGGCTATAGTGGTATCTTCTGTCTCTCCCGACCGGTGCGAGGTGACTGCCCGCCATCCTGCCCGGTGGCAGGTCTCCACAGCCTCGATTGTTTCAGATAAGGTGCCAATCTGGTTCAGCTTGACCAATAAAGCGTTGGCAGCTTTCTCCTTGATGGCTCGGCGTACACGTTCAGGGTTAGTAACCAGCAAGTCATCTCCCACAATCTGGACGCGTTCACCGATTTCCTGAGTCATAAGCACCCAACTTTCCCAGTCATCCTGTGCCAGTCCATCTTCGATGGATACAATTGGGTACTGGTCAACCCAAGATTTCCAGAATGCTACCATTTGTTCGCCGGTGAGCTGCTTACCTTCCTTACGCAAATTATACAATCGGGTCTGCTCATCGAATAATTCAGATGCAGCAGGATCCAATGCAATCCCGATTTGCTCACCAGGTTTATATCCAGCCTTCTCGATCGCAGTAAGAATGACTTCCACCGCCTCATTATTGGCTTTAAGTGCTGGAGCATAACCACCTTCATCGCCTACTAGGGCAGTGTAACCTCTCTCTTTAAGCACAGATTTCAATGCGTGGTAGATCTCTGCACTCCAGCGCAGCCCTTCAGTGAAACTGGGGGCTCCCAGCGGCATGATCATAAATTCTTGTGCGTCTGTCGATTGCCACCCGGTGTGTGCTCCTCCGTTCAGAATGTTCATCATCGGGACTGGTAGCACATGCGCATATACGCCACCGATATACCGGTATAGAGGTAGCCCCAGGGAAATAGCGGCTGCCTTTGCCACAGCAAGGCTGGTACCCAACATGGCATTTGCTCCTAGCTTGGATTTGTTGGGTGTCCCATCCAATTCGAGCAAAATAGTGTCGATCAGCTTTTGTTCAGTGGCATCCCACCCGCTCAGTTCTTCAGCAATTGCACCATTTACATTGTCCACAGCTTTTGTGACACCCTTACCCAAATAACGCTGCTTGTCACCATCGCGTAATTCAAGTGCTTCGTGAACGCCCGTGGATGCCCCAGAAGGCACCGCGGCTCGACCCAATGACCCATCGAGCAAAATTACTTCGACCTCCACAGTTGGGTTGCCCCGCGAATCAAGAATCTCTCGCCCCAACACTGACTCAATTAATGTATCCATACGTTACCTCTATTCTTTCGTTTATTTTCTATCCCGAACTTGGGATGAGATATGATATTGTGAAAACAGCCACTATTTTACCGCATTACGACATTTTCATTATCCGGGTTTACGACTGGTAGCTTTATTATTAATATTATATCTAGTCTCCGTCGTTATAATTCAATGACTGACCTGGACCAATAAATCACTTATCGCTAATGTGAAATTTATCCAATCCCTGCCTTTTGCTTGACTGCGCCTAAAAAGGCTACAAACAGCGGATGTGGGCGGTTTGGACGTGAAAGGAATTCAGGGTGGAACTGCGTCCCAACCATGAAGGGATGATCAACCAGCTCAGCAATTTCCACGAGCCGACCATCAGGTGAGATCCCCGAGAAACGCATTCCATTCTGCTGTAAATCTTCCCGGAAAGAATTATTAAGCTCAAAACGATGCCGGTGACGCTCCTGCACCAAGGGTAGCTGGTATGCTTTCGCTGCAATGGTACCTTCTTGAAGCGCACAAGGATATAAGCCCAACCTCATCGTGCCGCCCATATCGACCACCCCACGTTGATCTGGCATCAGGTCAATCACGGGATAAGGCGTCGTTCGGTCAAATTCAGTGGAATTGGGCGCTTCGCTTTTATAGATCATGCGTGCAAAATCAACCACCATGAGCTGCATCCCAAGACATAATCCAAAATAAGGCACTTTGTTCTCGCGAGCATAATGTGCAGCTTGCAACTTGCCTTCAATCCCCCGCGAGCCAAACCCACCCGGCACGAGGATGCCATCGGCTTGCTTAATTTCCTCCCATCCACGCCCTTTTTCGAGCTCAGCTGAATGAACCCACAGGATATCTACATCGACTTCCAATTCTAAACCAGCATGTTTAAGCGCTTCCCGCACACTCATGTATGCATCGTGCAACTCAACATACTTCCCAACTAGGGCAATCTTAACCTTTGGATTAGGATGGCTGACTTTTTTCACCAATGCTTCCCAGGCGGTCCAATCAGGTTGGCGCCGTGCGTCCAACCCAGCCCGTTTTAAAAGATAATCTCCCACCCCGGCTTTTTCTAAAATCAATGGCACTTCGTACAATATAGGGGTCGTGACCATAGGGACAACCGCCTTCTTCTCCACATCGCAGAAAAGGGCGATCTTATCACACAATTCCTCTCCCACAGGATAATCCGAGCGTGCCACGATCATATCCGGCGCAATACCTATCGAACGTAGCTCCGCCACTGAGTGCTGGGTGGGCTTGGTCTTCAGTTCATCAGTAGCACCAATATGAGGCAGCCAGGTTACGTGGATATAGATGGTGTTTTCACGACCAATATCGGACCGCATTTGACGGAGGGCCTCGAGGAAGGGTAAAGATTCGATATCACCAACGGTTCCCCCAATTTCTACTAGCACAATCTCAGCACCAGTTGCTTTTGAAACCAACATGATCCGGCGTTTAATTTCATTGGTGATATGTGGAATCACTTGTATAGTGCCCCCCAAGTAATCACCTCGCCTTTCTTTCGCGATCACCTCTGCATAGACCTGACCGCTGGTGAAATTGCATACCTTGCTCAAGCTGGTATCTATAAAGCGCTCGTAATGACCCAAATCCAGGTCCGTCTCGGCTCCGTCATCCAGGACGTAAACCTCGCCATGCTGATAGGGGCTCATCGTGCCGGGGTCAACATTAATATACGGATCCAGTTTCTGCGCAGTCACATTGAATCCGCGTTCCTTAAGCAAGCGTCCAATGGCTGCAGCAGTGACGCCTTTCCCTACAGAGCTAACCACTCCACCGGTGAAAAAGATATATTTCGTAGTCATGCTGCCCACCTTTCTTGAATCATCCATGGCACTCAGAATACTGGCTGGGGCTAATAAAGACCAATAATAAAGGAAGTGGGGAGGGCCGTTTGACGGCAGCCTCCCCACCGAAATCTACTGAATCTCTCATTTTAGCTACCCTCATCATTCCACCACTTGTTCCAAATCTTTTGCCGCCCGACGCATTTCGAGGAAGATCAATCCGAGCTTGGCTTGCTGCCCAGTCAAAGCTGTCAAAACAGCTTCTTTACCGATAGAGGTGAGGATGACGAAACCTTCTCCCCCTTTGATATAAACCTGCTCCAGGCTGCCACGACCCAATTCAGCAGAAATGCGTTCGCCAAGGCTAAGCATGGCGGCTGACATGGCAGATACGCGGTCCTCTTCGACTTCATTCGGGAGTGCCGAAGCAATGATGAGACCATCTAATGAAACAACCGCGGATGCTTCGATATCTGGCGAGGCTGCTTGCATTTGGCGCAATCGTGCAACCATCTGTTCCGTTCGAGAAGAAGCCATGCTTTCCTTATTCTCAGTGGATGAAGATAAAATTCCAACTCATGAGTTTACCATAATTTTATCAAAGTGTTTTAACCCATCAATTGGATGATTTATATTCACGATATGCTGATTCGGAGGTTATATTGAAATATCCCTGGATAAAGTTTTTATGCAAATTGCTCCAGGCAAATTTTTATGTTATATTAAGAGGTTGCCATGCGCAACTTGTATTTAATTTTTACCTTTATGTACCTCTTCCTACCCCACTTGGCTAAGGCGGAGCGGGAGCTTTCATTTGATATACAACAGGCTAATATATCAAATGCAGTTATCGTCTCACCTACTGCCGGGCAGATAGTCCAAGGTGATGTGGTTATCCGTGGTAGCACCGTCATGGATGGATTTCAATCTTATGATATAGATTTCGCTTATACCGCTGATCCCGTTCAAACATGGTTCCTGATCCAGGAAAGCACCCGTCCAATTCAAGATGGCATCCTGGCAGTATGGGATACCACTACCATCACTGATGGGGATTACGACTTGCATATGGTGGTAGATTTAATTGACGGTAACCGATCAGAAGTATTCGTTCCTGCCATACGCGTGCGTAATTACTCTTCCATTGAGACGGATACACCCACACCCACCTTACTTGAGGTTACCTTAGCTCAAGACACACCCACCAGCATGCCGATCACTCATACCACATCTACGCCGATTGCTGTTCTCATGCCTCCAGCAATCACACCCGTACCGACGAACCCAGCTGAGGTTACTTCTGCACAGGTGATGATTACCTTTGGCAAGGGAGCGGTATTTACAATTGGATTCTTTGCACTCTTGGGTGCCTATCTTGGTATTCGTGCCATCCAACACGATCGTAAGTGATAATGGAGATGCATGACTGATCAGAATCTAGAAACTCAAATCCAACCGCTAAAGCGTGAAGGGCCGTTCCTCATCACCGGTTTAGGTAACCCAGGCAGGAAGTTCGAACGGAATCGCCACAACGTCGGCTTCAGGCTTCTCAACCGTTTGTCCTCAAGACTGGGTGAATCCTTTGGCTCCGTCGAATCAAAAGCCCTGGTGGTCAAATCCAGCTACCTGGGGGAAAGGGTGATCCTGGTTAAACCGCAAACGTATATGAACAACTCAGGAGCAGCAGTGAGCTCACTCTTTCATTTTTATAAGGTGCCATTGGATAATTTGCTTGTGGCATATGATGATGTTGATTTACCGCTGGGAATATTACGCCTTCGACCTTCAGGTGGTTCGGCGGGTCAAAAAGGCATGCAATCGATTATTGAACGACTGGGCACGGAAGAATTCCCTCGATTGCGGATTGGCACAGGCAGGCCACCTGGTAGGATGGAAGCTGCAGATTATGTATTGCAAGATTTCCCGAACGATGAGACGGAATTATTGACAGAAACCCTGGATCGGGCAGTCGAGGCTGTGCTGACCTTTCTACAGTATGGGTTGGACCGAGCCATGAATTCTTATAATGGATAATCAGTTAAGGTATTCCTATTATCACTAAAGGTAAACCCCTAACTTAAAATGGAACTTGAACAAATCGTAGATTCTATTTCGGTCGCTTCCTCCGACCTGTTCAGAATGGTAGGGAAAAAGCATAATATCCCTCCTCTGGGAATTCGGCGATCAGCCAGGCTTCCATGGTTAGCAGCTCTGCGCCAATCGCTGGAATACCCACTTTTATTATTGACCGATCGCAATGATCATGCCTTGATGCTCGCAGATGAGCTGGCTTTGTGGGCACCAAAATTACCACGGTTGTTCTTTCCCGAGCCCAACCCCCTGTTTTACGAAAATGCTCCCTGGGGGTTGACCACCCGACGGGATCGGTTGATGGTATTGACCACACTTGCGGGTTATCATATCCCTGGGGTTCCCAAACCCATACCTCCAATCATCATTGCGCCGGTTAGAGCAGTGATGGCTCGCACACTGCCAAGGCGCGAATTCCTAAAGGCTTTGCGCACGATTAAGATTGGTCAGATCATCCAGCCTGAGGAGCTCTTACGTGCCTGGGTGAGCTTGGGGTACGAACACACCAACATTGTGGTGAGTCCTGGTCAATTCTCCAAGCGGGGTGGAATCCTGGATGTATGGGCGACTTCCTCTGACCAACCCGTCCGGATTGAATTCTTCGGCGATGAAATCGACACTTTACGCCGCTTCGACCCTGCCTCACAGCGTACCATAGGCACAATGGATCGCTTGCCAATTTCGCCTGCGCGTGAATTCATCTCACCAGATACCACACGCCTGGGGGAATTAAATATCGATTTTTCCAGTTTGTCGGAATTTCATATTCCTTTGCTCCATCCCACTCCCGCCAGCCTTTTGGACTACCTGCCTCCTCAAGGATTGATCTTGATGGATGATCTCCAAGCTGTACGAGATTGTGTCCAGGAAGTGGAAGAGCAGGCGGTGGGGCTCCGTAAGGATTACATCAAAGATGGTGAGCTCTCAGCCGATTTTCCCATCCCATACATAACCTGGAGTGAGATCGAAGATACACTGGCAGACAAACAAGCTATTGATCTGGGTCAGCCAATGGAGATGGAAAGCCTCCCGACAGGCTCAACGAATATCACTGATAGCTTCCAACCCGGTACTCGTTTTGCTGGTCAACTCAAGCCATTGATGGATTACATAGAAAAATTATCCACTCAAGGTGAAGACTTAACGATTGTTTCTCGTCAGTCTGCCCGTCTGCAGGAGCTCTGGAAAGAACATAATCCATTCACCTCACCCAACCTATCTATAGCATTTTACGATGCCAGCTTATCAGAGGGTTTCACCTTTGCACCTCCCGGTGGCAAACCTGTTCACTTACTGACGGATGGCGAGATATTCGGTTGGCGTCGACCAGAGCTGCGCCAACGCCCCCGCCCTGTGGCTGAAGCCCCTGAGGCCGCATATGCTGACCTGGAACCCGGCGATTGGGTGGTGCATGTTGATCATGGCATCGGGCGTTTCAATGGACTGGTTCAACGCTCGGTGGACGGCATCGAACGCGAATACTTAGCGGTGGAATATGCTGAGGGCGACCAATTATTCGTCCCGGTATATCAGGCAGATCGTCTGACACGTTACATCGGTCCGGATGCTCACCCACCTGTTCCCACCCGTTTGGGAAGCCCAGAATGGCGTACGACTAAATCGCGCGTCAAGGAAGCCGTGGAGGAGGTGGCACAAGATCTGTTGGATCTGTATGCCCGTCGTAACGTTGTAGAAGGGCATGCCTTCGCAAAAGATGCCCCATGGCAAAAGGAACTGGAAACCAGCTTCCCATACATTGAAACCCAGGATCAGTTAAGGGTCATCTCTGAAGTCAAGCAGGACATGGAAACCCCAAAACCGATGGACCGTCTGATCTGTGGTGATGTGGGCTACGGCAAGACCGAGGTGGCTTTACGCGCAGCATTTAAGGCTGTGATGGACGGCAAGCAGGTGGCGATCCTGGTGCCTACCACCGTTCTTGCTCAACAACATTACCATACGTTCTGCCAGCGTCTATCACCCTTCCCAGTGGAAGTGGAGATGCTTTCCAGGTTCCGCACACCACAGCAACAGAAGGATATCCTGGACCGACTCCAACGAGGTAAGGTGGACATCATCATCGGTACCCATCGTTTACTCCAGGGAGATGTGTTATTTAAAGACTTAGGTCTCTTAATTATTGATGAGGAACAACGCTTCGGTGTAACCCATAAAGAGACCTTGAAGAAGATGCGCACTGAAGTAGATGTTTTGACATTGACTGCCACACCCATCCCGCGTACACTCTATATGACCCTCACTGGGGTGCGGGATATCTCAACCATCAATACACCCCCTGAGGAACGCCTGCCGATCATCACACATGTTGGACCATATTCACCCTGGTTGGTCCGTCAGGCGATCCTGCGGGAGCTAGAGCGTGGTGGGCAGGTATTTTTTGTTCACAACCGCGTTCAAACTATTGGTGCAATGCGCTCACATTTGGAAAAATTGGTCCCTGAGGCTCGGCTGGTCGTGGCGCATGGACAGATGGACGAAGACAAGCTTTCCCAACGGATGGAGCAATTTGCAGCAGGGGATGTGGATATCCTGTTAAGCACTTCGATCATCGAGTCTGGTTTGGATATTCCCAATGCAAATACCCTCATTGTGGATCGCGCGGATACGTTTGGTCTTGCTCAGTTGTATCAGTTGCGCGGTCGAGTCGGGCGTGGGGCCCAACGTGCCTATGCATATTTTTTCCGCCATAAACACCTATCTCCGACGTTAGAAGGCAGACAGCGCCTGGAAACAATCGCTGAAAACACACAACTTGGAGCAGGTTACTCAATTGCCATGCGTGATCTTGAAATTCGTGGGGCTGGTGATATCCTTGGAACTCGCCAGCATGGGTATATTGCCTCAGTTGGGTTCCATCTGTATACCAAACTGCTGGCTGATTCTGTACAGCGTCTGCGGAGCGGACAAGCATTGCCAGTTCTCGCAGAAGCCCTCCAATTCGAGGGGGCTGCTCCGGGGTTACCTGTTACCGTGGATTTACCATTGCCTGTCAGTCTCCCAGCAACTTACATTCCCGAGCGACAAACCCGCACACGCCTATATCGACGTCTTGCAGACCTACGCTCACAAGATGAAATTGACGCCTTATCGGAGGAATTCATCGATCGTTTCGGCCCTCTACCTGAGGAAGCGTTGAACCTGTTATACCAGCTCAAGGTCAAACTATTGGCTGAAAAGGCTGGCCTGGCATCCGTTAGTGGTGAAGGTGGGCAAATCATCTTGCGTTTTCCACCCTTGCCAGAGGGTGAAACAGCCCGTGAATTGCCAGAGTTAGGGGATGATATCCGCACCGGGAAAAACGCGCTCTGGATACCCGTGACTGAAACGAATGGCTGGCAGGATAAGCTTTTAAGTGTTTTGCAGGAATTGGGTTAAGATCGATAATTAGACGTAACTATTTTTCTATAGTTAGGTTAAAATATATATAATATACGCGATTAATGTTTTGTAATAGCATTAATAGCATTATTAATGTGAGTCCACCTATAACTTGGGAGCCGCAGGAGGAATCTATGAACTATAAAGATTTCCAAAACCGTGTCGATTATGGCACCCAAATGTTTGATTCTGGGAATATGCAGGCTGCGCTCGAGGTTTTTACCGGTCTGGTCAGCAGCGATATATCTGATCTCGACAAATCATCCATGTGCCTTAATATTGCTGTGATCTATGATAAATTGGGAAATCCACAGCAGTGCCTGGAATGGTACGCTAAGGCAATTCAACTTGAAAAACCGCATTGCCGGTTCGAAGCCCAGGAATATCTGGCGAACTACTTAAAACAAATAAGCCGACCTCGGGAAAGCTTAAAAATCCTCGAAAGTATCCTCGCCTCCACTCATCTGACTGAAGAAGAAAAAGTTCGCATCAGGGAAAACATCGAAGGGTTGAAGGTTGAGATCAATAAACCGGTTTACCGGCGCCCTGGTACACAAGAAGAAGGTTCATCCTAATAGCAGTTTTTCCCATTTCATGAGCCATCGCATCCTTGCGGGTGAGCCGAAAATATCCCCATGTCTACTGTTCTAGAATCACTAAACTCAGCTCTACACCAGGCGTTTGCCAATGATAAAAACGTTTATTTGTTGGGAGAGGACGTACTAGACCCATATGGCGGTGCATTTAAGGTCTCGCGTGGTTTATCAACCAAGTTTCCTGACAGGGTAATTACCACTCCTCTCTCGGAAGCTGGATTTGTCGGGGTAGCCACTGGGATGGCATTACGCGGTCTACGACCTGTAGTGGAAATCATGTTCGGTGACTTCACCAGCTTGATTGCCGACCAAATCATCAACCACATTGCCAAATTCCGCTGGATGTACAATCAACAAGTAACCCTTCCCCTGGTGATCCGCACACCCATGGGTGGTCGGCGAGGGTACGGCCCCACTCATAGCCAGACACTCGAAAAACTTTACCTGGGTATACCTGGATTGAGAGTTATTGCACCTGCTGCATTCAGCCGAATGGATGGATCTGGCAGCCCAGGGGAATTGCTTTATCAATCGATCCTGGAGTGCGAAGAACCGACCTTATTCGTTGAAAATAAGCTCCAATATTTACTACCTGTTAAAACTCAGTTGGATTTGAATGATTTTATGATCACACAGGATCCAGCTAGTAAGGGTTCAATCCCACCCACCTACTCCCTCTCAATTCGAGGTGCCCCACCAGCCACACTCACCATAGCCGTATACGGATATATGGCTGAGCTTGCCAGACAGGCTATCTCCAATCTGGCTTATGAACACGAGATTTTTGCTGAGCTGGTGGTACCTACCCAATTATCACCGTTCATGGTTGAGCCGTTCATCTCTTCCGTTAGCCATACGGGGGCTCTCCTGACAGTTGAAGAGGGAACCTTCACGCTAGGCTGGGGGGCTGAGGTGCTCGCCAGGGTGGCTGAAGTGCTGGGGGCTCGCTCCTTGAAATACCGGCGATTGGCAGCCAAAGAGGTTCCCATACCAGTATCAGGACCCCTCGAAGCAGAAGCTTTACCCGGCATAGACGATATTATTCAATCTGCTGTTCAAATGAAACCGTAATACGACCACACAGATGGTTTGTTCGTGAAAACCATAAACAGTGATTTCTGTTAGCCTTCAGTTAGTGTTAAAATTCGATATAAATTATTTATAGAAGTATGACTGAACCTACCCCGATTACCATCCCATTGATTAATCCCAACGAGCCTGGAGCTCTGTTGGTCGCTTTCCACGTCACACAAGGGCAGCGGGTTGTAAGCGGTGAGATGCTGTGCACACTTGAAACCACAAAATCCACGGTTGACCTGACCGCTGAAACCAATGGTTATTTAGTTGGATTAGCGTTCAAAACCGGTCAGACCGTCCAAGCTGGGGATATCCTGGGTTACCTGGCTGACTCACCCGATTGGATCCCACCGCCACGGTCCACAAACCTTCCACAGGCACAACCTTCCCGCCCGGAAAGCTTGCGTATCAGCCAAGCCGCGCTCCTGCTTGCGAAGCGACACAATTTAGACCTTACCCGCTTCTCCAGTGAGGTGTTTGTCACTGAGAAATTGATCCAGGAAATGATTGATCTATCCACCCAACCGGAGCCTGAGCTACAAGCTCACCAATACGACTCGACTGCCATTATTATTTATGGTGGTGGTGGGCATGGGAAAGCTCTGATTGATTTGGTCCGCTTGGTAGCTAATTACTCTATCGCAGGAATTGTGGATGATGGGCTCCCTGTTGGCTCTAACATTATGGGGGTTACAGTGTTGGGAGGCTCGAGCATACTGGAGAGGTTGATTAAACAAGGAGTGCATTTAGCAGCCAATGCTGTGGGTGGGATTGGGAATATCGACAGCCGGATTAAGGTATTTGAGCGTCTCTCACAAGCAGGTTTCACTTGCCCAACCCTGGTCCATCCAACAGCTTTCATCGAACCAAGTTCCTTCCTTTCTCAAGGAGTACAAGTGATGCCCCACGCGTATGTGGGTAGTGAAGCTCATGTGGGCTTTGGCGCAATTGTCAACACCGGTACCATAGTCTCCCATGATTGCAAGCTGGGTGATTATTCCAACCTTTCACCTGGTGCAATCCTGGCAGGAGAGGTGACCGTGGGCACCGCCACGCTGGTTGGGATGGGTGTCACAGTGAACTTGCGCGTCAATATCGGCAGCCATGCTCGCATTGGTAATGGAGCCACAATCAAACAGGATGTCCCTGAAAGTGGCATCGTCCGTGCAGGCACGATTTGGCCTGAATAACAATTTCTCCTGTCCATCATTCTATAGGATAACACTTATTCTTATGACTTTATCTGATAATCTTCCCACAGCAGGTCGCATTTCTATGTCTTCACCCGATCTGACCGACGATGAGCGTCAGGCAGTGGCAAAGGTTTTGGCAACACCCAACCTATCCATGGGCAACCAGATCACCGCCTTTGAAGAATGCGTCAAATCATACACTGGCAGTCAGCATGCCATAGGTGTTAGCTCTGGCACAGCTGGTTTGCATCTGTGTGTTCGGGCAGCTGGCATCGAGACGGGAGATTTGGTCATTACCACCCCGTTCTCGTTCGTAGCCTCCGCAAATGTGCTGATTTATGAGGGCGCAGTGCCGGTATTTGTGGATGTGGAGCCACGCACCGGCAATATCGATCCCCACCTTGTTTTCGCGGCCACCCAGGATATCATGCAAGGAGGCAAAAATGCCCAGGCCTGGCTACCGCCCAAAGGCGCCAGTGTGGAAGCTAAACTTAAAGCTATCCTGCCCGTGGATGTTTTTGGACAGCCAGCGGACTTGGAGCCAATCTTGAATACTGCCTGGAGATATAAGCTGAAAGTGATCGAAGATTCCTGTGAGGCACTCGGTGCAGCTTATAAAGGACACCCCGCTGGCTCACTGGGTGATTATGGCGTATTCGGTTTTTACCCCAACAAACAGATCACCACGGGTGAAGGTGGAATGGTCATCACGGATGATTCAGAGGCAGCCTCTTTAATGCGCGCCTTACGCAACCAAGGTCGAGCTCCTGGAGATACCTGGTTGCAGCACACCCACCTGGGCTACAATTACCGCCTGGATGAGATGAGTGCCGCCCTTGGGGTAATCCAGATGCAGCGTTTGGAAGAACTTATCTCCAAACGTAACCAGGTGGCGGAATGGTATAACCAACGCATCTCTGAAATCCCAGGTGTTGAGCCTCCCACCATTGCGAAATACACCAGCCAGGTAAGCTGGTTTGTTTACGTCGTCCGTTTCGCTCCCGGACTTAATCGGGATGCAATTGCGAAGAAGCTGGGTGATTTAGGCATCCCTGCCCGACCCTATTTCCTCCCCATTCATCTGCAGCCTTACATGGTGGAACGCTTTGGTTACCAGGAAGATACCTTCCCTGTCACTGAAGACCTGGGTAAGCGTGGTTTAGCACTGCCTTTCTCGGGGGTGATGGAAGAGGGACAGGTTGAAAGGGTATGCCAGGCTCTTCGGGAAGTAATCCTATGAGCTATACGCCGTGAATTCCAATTGCATAGGTCGTTTTTCTACATATTTACTAATCCAAATAAGTGATTAATCAAGCTAGAATTTGTGCTTTCTCATACACACAAGGATGTGCAGTTGGATATATTTTTTTAACGATGTTGAGCGGTAAATATAGCGAATACGAAAATTAAATATCGAGCAATTACCAGGGTGCGCATAAAATATATAATTAGGTATCATCAAAATTCTAGGAGTAATCTATGAATATTGCAATGTGGCGTAAAGCCTTACAGGTCATTCCGCATGTATCTAGTGATGAGTGGAAAAAGCTGGATGTGATCTCCAAATGGTTGATCTCCACCCGAGCCGCGGTATTAATCATGACCTTTCTATCCGGTGCCTTTGCTGGCATCTTTGCTTTTCGAGACGGGAAATTTGAAGGTGTAAAATGGCTGCTTCTGACCCTTGGGCTGATCTTTTCGCATGCCACCAACAACCTATTAAATGATTACACGGACTATAACCGGGGTGTTGACCAGGATAATTATTATCGGGCGCAGTATGGACCCCAACCTTTGGTCCATGGTCTGATGACAAAACACCAGCACCTCACCTACGCGGGTGTAACCGGAGCAATCGCCTTAGTATTCGGCCTAATTCTTGTCGCAATGACCAATCTGTGGACGTTGCTGCTTCTGGCACTAGGGGTCTTTTTTGTATTGTTCTACACCTGGCCTCTTAAATATATCGCTCTTGGAGAGATTGCTGTGTTACTGGTATGGGGTCCACTGATGATCGGTGGTGGATATTATGTTATCACAGGTGGCTGGAGCTGGATGGTGGTACTTGCCAGCTTACCATACGCTTTGGGTGTGACGGGGGTGATCTTCGGCAAGCATATAGACAAGTATGAGATGGACAAGGAGCGTCGCATTCATACCCTACCAGTAGTCATTGGGGAGCGTAATGCCCGCATCACCCTGATGGTCATGCTCATTTTGCAGTATGTGCTCACCCTGGTGCTGGTCATTATGGGTTATTACACCCTGGTGATGGCGGCAGTGGTGTTGGCAATACCCACCCTACGCCGAATCTGGCCCATGTTCAGAGCTCCCAAACCAGCTGAAAAACCAGCTGATTACCCGGATGTTTGGCCAAATTTTTTCGTAGCGGCGGCATTCCTACATAACCGCAGCTTCGGCATCTGGTTCATGCTGGCTTTAATCGTAGACTCAGTGTTAAAAGTTTATATCTTGAAGTAAATGGCTCAGCTTGAAGGGAAAACCAGGTCCTCCTTGCCCGCCAGGCGGTCTTGGATGCGTTGGACTACGATATCCAGGTGTTGTGGTTTGTGCACGAAGTCCAGGTCATCCGAGCGGATCGTCAGCACCGGGCACACATCGAAGGTTTTGAGCCAATCCTCGTAAAAAGAATCAAGCAGAGATAAATACTCGTCGCTAATCCCGGTTTCGATGCTTCGGGCGCGGCTATGAATGCGCTTCATCAGCACCGGAACCGGTGCTTTTAAGTAGATCAAAAGATCAGGGGGAGGTAATTGTGAGGTGATCAAGTCGAATACGCGCCGGTAAGATAGATAATCGCGTTCTTCCACATTACCCATATGGTACAACGCACGTGTGAAGATGCACTCATCTTCATAGATTGTGCGATCAAAGATCACGGATTGGGGCTCTTTTGCCATCTTCAGGTATTGCATGGCACGATGACCCAGGAAAAATATCTGCAGATGAAATGACCACTTATGCATATCAGTGTAAAAATCCGCCAAATAAGGGTTATCTGCTACCGATTCAAACGCACATTTCCACCCCATGCGCTCACTCAGCCTTTCTGCGAGTGAGGTCTTACCCGCACCTATGTTTCCAGCGACGATAACGAGACGTTTGGTCATCTTCCTGCCTCCAAAAGAAATTATATCCTCAAGTATTATTTAACCATCAATCTTTCAGGAACAACTATCGTATAATTTACGTCATAATAACCGTGATTATTCATCATCATACATCTAATCTAATTATATAATTGAACTATCCTGAGGGAAAGAAAATGAAACTACCAACATTTCGCACTTTAGCCTTAATCATCTTCATTGCAATATTAGCTTCTGCATGCAATATGCCCAATACTGGGGGGACCACTCCCACCGCTGAGATGGCATTAACGGATGCCGCTCAAACCGCGCAAGCACTCCCAACCAACACGCAAGACGTCGTTCAACCAACGAGCGGGATCACTCAATACACTCCCACACCCACTACGACCAGCGTGCCAACTGCTACCCCCACGCCTAAACCTACTGCAACCATGCCTCCAACACCCACTTCAGCCACCTGCACGAATCTGGCTAAATTTGTAGACGATGTGACTGTGCCCGATGATACTGAAATGATACCCGGGCAGGAGTTCATCAAAACCTGGCGCTTACAAAATATCGGTACCTGCACCTGGTCTAACCAATATGGCCTGATTTTTGTGAGTGGCGATCAGATGAGCGGTACAAGCCCACTACCCCTGACAGGTTCCATTGCGCCAAACAGCACCGTTGACATTTCTGTCACATTGAAAGCTCCTGCCACAACTGGCACGTATCGTGGCAATTGGGTGCTATTCACTCCTAGCGCGTTCAACTATAATCCGGAAACCGATGCGATTGTGTCATTCTATGTTCAGATCAAGGTTGTGGAGGGTGTATCCGAACTGAACCTGGGTGCTGCAACCTGGACCGACAACCTGGATAATGCTGATAACTGGTACCTGCTCGACACAGCCAATACTAAATTCACCGAAGGCGATGGAAAGTTGATCATGACTTCCATCAATCCAGGTGGTGGTGAAGAATGGGGCCTCTCTGATAAGCCTTCCATAAAAGATTATTACTTACAAGCGACGTTCATAACCGGGGGTTCTTGTTCAGGGCTTGACAAATATGGATTACTGGCACGAGCCCCTGATCCTGATAAAGGTTATGTCTTCGAGTTCTCCTGTGATGGTCATTATCGCTTATACACCTGGGATGGACAAAATTACAATGCTATTCAGGAGTGGCGCACATCATCATCAATCCTGGTTGGCATTAATCAGAACAATATTATGGGTATATATATGAAAGGCACCACCTTACGCTTATATGCCAACGGTCATAAGCTTGCTGAGTTTACTGATAACATGTTTGACCATGGTCAATTTGGTCTGGTCATCGGTTCAGTAAATACCGACAATTTCACAGTCTCGGTTGATCAGGTTGCCTATTGGGAACTTAACCAATAATGGATTGAATCCCAAATAGTGCCATCAAACCCTGTGCAAGCCTATCTGCGCAGGGTTTTTTATCATATTGATTCGTCGGAATTGAATATTGTTAATATGATTCCTTAATGATTTCTGAATAGTCTGTGGATATACTGGCAGCAGGTTAACGGACGAATTTTCTTATGCTATCGACTAAAAATCTTGCTTATTAGCGCGGATGATTCCATTTCCATCTCTGTGATTACCTGCCTGAAGCAAACAGGCTATAAAGTGATTCGTACTTCTCTTGGAGTTGGTGCGATGGACCTGATTCATGGTGAAAGACCATCGCTCATCATCCTTGATGGAGAATTACCAGATTTCAATAGCCTGGCAATTATCCGGGCTCTACGATCAGAAGAATATAGCGATAGTACACCGGTGATTTTGATGGGGTCGAATATGCGGGAAGAGGATGTTTTGATTGGTTTGGAGGTTGGAGCTGACTTATGCCTGTTGGAGACATTTCACCCGCAAGTATTTGTAGCCCGCGTGCGTTCACTTCTACGCAGGAGTGAAACTTTAAAAGTCCGTTAATAACCCCAAAATAAAGCAGGCTTTATTCAGGATGGTAAGGGTTTAGTGAAACCGTGAATTCCGCACCCTGGTCGGGAACGCTCTCCACACTTATCTTCCCCCCATGGGCTTCAACGATGGACTTGGCAATGGCTAGACCAAGCCCTGATTCTCCATTATGCTGACGAGATTTATCACCACGATAAAAACGATCAAAGATATGGGGTAAATCTTCTGTGGATATGCCTCGACCCGTATCTTTAACCTTGATCTGAACAACCCCATCGGACGAAATCGCCTCGAGCGAGACCTTACCTCCTTCAGGGGTATAACGAAACGCATTCAGGATGAGGTTATCCAATACCTGTGACATACGTTCGACGTCCACATGGATCAGCGGCAAATCATCCTCAGGCTCAATGACTAGTTCTATTTGGTGTTGTTTGGCAGCTACAGTGTGACGTGCAACCACACGCTCAAGCAACGCACGCGGATGCGTAGGTTGAAGAGTAAGAGAGAGTTCACCAGTATCAGCCAGAGAAAGTAAGCGCAGGTCATCCACCAGGTGATCCAGGTGCTTGGTCTCCTGTAAGAGGATATTATACACTTCCTGAGTTCCTGGCAATTTATTATCACTCAATGCTTCAGCATATCCAGTGATAACACTCAAGGGTGATCGCAGGTCGTGGGCAATATCAGCTGTCATTTGCTGGCGAGCTTTGGTTGCTTGTTCAAGGTCGAGGCTCATTTGATTGAACGATGTGGCTAACTTTCCAATCTCATCTTTGGAGCGAACCTTAACTTGTTTACCAAACCTGCCCCTGGCAATATCTACCGTGGCTTCAGTGAGATCACGTAAGGAACGGGTCATGGTGAAGGCGAGCAATCCGCCCAAGCTTAAGGCTAATAATACTGCCACCAAAGCACTCAAAAGGGTCGCACTATTCACGTTACGGAGAAAGTTCGCTTCAGGGGTATTAGGTGTAAAGTTACGACTCACGGGTGTGAGTAACAGCCAGCCAATGGTTTGATTATTAGTCTGCAGATCAATGGCTCCATTCAGCTCACTCTTCGTCACCTTTTGTCCAATTTCACCAGGTTGGTTGCTATAAATGACGACATTGTCCACTCCAACAAGTGTGATTGGACTCCGATCAGGAAATGGATTGCGAATTTCACCAGGCTGCCCAGGGATGAAAGCTTGCAGGCTGGAAATATCATGAGCGACCCCTGACCATGAGCCATTCGTCTGGTAATAAACCACAAGGTTATCAGCCAGGGTTTGCTGTTCCTGATTCATGATGAAATTGCTGAACGCAGCTCGTGTCCGTTGCTGGATGATGACTGTGACCAAGATCGAGCCAGTCAGACCAACGAGGAGAAATGCCAGGGTAAGTTTTACTGCCAATGAACGTAACACGATTGATTAACCTTGTTCTCGGGTAGCGAACCTGTAACCCGCACCATAAACTGTCTCAATATATATAGGATTGGCTGAATCTGGTTCTATCTTTGCCCGTAAATTACGGATATGGACATCAATAGTGCGCTCGTAACCTTCATATGCTGTCCCCTGTAATCGGTCCAGCAGCTCCAAACGTGAAAATACCCTCCCAGGGGTCGCCATCAGGGTCCCCAGCAAGGAAAACTCCGAGGGGGTTAAAACGACCACTTGTCCATTTACAGTGGTGGTGTGTCCCGCCCAATCCAATTCGATTGAGCCGAACCTTAAGATATCCTGAGCTAAAGCCTGCTTTTCCGCCCTGCGTAGGACTGCCCTTACACGGGCAGTCAGCTCTCGGGGGCTGAAGGGCTTGGTCACATAATCATCCGCGCCTAATTCCAGACCAAGCACTTTATCATTTTCGTCGATCTTAGCGGTGAGAATGACAACGGGAGTATCTGCCTCACGATTATAAGAGCGCATGAATTCATATCCACCCATTTCAGGCATCATCAAATCCAAGATGATCAGGTTTGGTTTTTCATGCCTGGCAATGAATAGAGCTTCTTGCCCATCATTGGCAGTAACAACGTCAAAACCCTCTTGGGTGAGATAGGATTTCAAAAGGGTGCGGAGCTCGAGTTTATCATCAACAACCAATATTTTTTTAGCCATAAGCGGATTTTATCATCACTCTCTGAAACCTGTTACTTGTAAATCCGGATACCAGAAAAAAGGGGAGTATCCGGGGGTCTCAGCCCCGGATACTTTTTCTACCCTTAGGAGGAGGAGAAGAAATGAAACGCTTCCAGTTTTTTTATTATGGTGCTGCGGAAGGTAAGTTATTGCTATCTGGCATAAAAGCTCCGCCACCACGACCGTGTGGTCCACCATGACCATCCCAGCCGCCCATATCAGGCATGAACATGTTGCTATTCTTAGTCAGAATTTGGTCAGCCTGTGCCTGATTGATGACGCCTGAAGCGACTGCTGCATTGACGGCAGATGTGTATGCTGATTGCATGCTGGACTGGAAGGTGCTGTCATAGTACAGGGCATACTGACCTTTCAACAAATCTGCCTGTGTCTGGGTGAGATTGCCAACCGTCACAGCCTGGTCGATGTTGGCATTGAAAGCAGTTTGGTAAGCGGCTTTCAGCTGATCAATACTGATACCCAGGGCATCCGCCAGATAGGTATTGAAATCGATTCCATTCTGGGTCAGCCAGCTGTCCCACCGGTTACCAAATGGAAAAGCAATTCCATTTGCAGTTAGCTGGTCAGCCTGTACCTGGGTGATCAAACCTTTCGAGACTGCATCCTTTAGAGCCGCTGAATAGGAACTTTGGTGAGCTGTATTCAGCGCATCCATTGTGATGCCCAAAGCATTGGCCAGCTCTTCGTTGGTATAGCCTCCATTTGGACCTCTTCCAATACCCCGGTAAAGATTTGCTTGGGTGGTTGTGCTTGAGGAAGAGGTGGTGGGTGTGGCGGCAAAAACCGACCGGTAGGCTATGGCTCCGAAGGTCATTGCAACCGCCAGTGCACCCAGGACGAGAATAGTTATGGTTTTTTTATGTTGCATAATGTTCACAAAAATCTCCTTTCGCATCTTGTTTTAACCATAAGATCCTTTATGGATCTGCCTGTAGGATAGCAAGGAGATATTCAGGAAATATTAAGAAGTTATTTTGTTAGGATTAGGGTTTTCCCTGCTGGATTCTCTGATTGAAGAGGTCTTGTTTTATTGCAGAATGAAAACTATCCTGATTAGTGTCTCCATCGATGGCATAATTTCACCGTAGACCTTTTCGCTCACCCGGCAGACCCAAACACCCGCAAACGGACTAGGTAGTTCATGGTGTAAAAACGTCCGTAAACCCGCCAAAAGCGGTTTGGTTTGTGCTGGAGATCGGCCCGATTCCTTTATTGATAGTCTGTTGGTAAAGCATAATGAAGATTTCTCAAGCCGGCAATAATTCCCGTAAGCTCTGACCTGTATATGAACCAGAGACCTGGGCAATCTGCTCGGGTGTGCCCTCAGCGATTAGTCTTCCGCCCGCAGCACCACCTTCCGGTCCAAGGTCGATGACCCAATCAGCTGTTTTTACCAATTCCAGGTTATGTTCAACGACGATCACGGAGTTGCCTGCATCCACGAGGCGTTGGAGTATCCCAAGCAAACGGGTGACATCAGCCAGGTGCAAACCAGTGGTAGGCTCATCTAGCAAATACAACGTGTGTCCGGTGACACGGCGACCCAGTTCCTTTGCCAATTTTACTCGCTGGGCTTCGCCGCCTGAAAGTGTGGTGGCGGGTTGACCGAGTTGGAGATAGCCCAAACCGACGTCAGACAGTACCTCGAGCCGGGAGCGGGCAGCGGGAACATCCTCGAATAAAACCAAGGCTTCTTCGATAGTCAGATCGAGAACCTGGGAAATGTCATGTTCACGGTACCGCACTGCAAGTGTCTGGCTGGTGAAGCGACGTCCATGACAGGTAGGGCAGCGTACTTCCATGTCTGGTAGTAACTGCATTTTAACGGTCAAGACGCCTGTACCTTCGCAGCGTTTACAACGCCCTCCAGGAATGTTGAACGAGAAATACCGGGCGGATAACCCATGGCGACGAGCCTCCGGAGTAGCGGCAAATGCTTCACGGATTGGGGTAAACGTATCAGTATAGGTTGCGGCGTTAGAGCGTGGGATGCGCCCAATATGCTCATGGTCAATCGTGATGATCTTTTCGATATATTCATAGCCTTCGATCGAGTCGTGTTCTCCAGGCGCGTCGCTAGAGCCATACAAGTGTTGGCGTATGGCACGGTCGAGGATATCGAATACCAGCGAGGATTTTCCAGACCCTGATACACCCGTCACTGCAACCAGCAAGCCCAGCGGGATATGCACGGTGATATCGTGTAGGTTGTGATGGCGAGCGCCATGAATGGTAATGGATTTGCTATTTGGTATGCGGTGGTGCTGCGGGAGTGGGATGGATACCCGCCCCGCCAGATAACCTCCGGTGAGCGATCCAGGTTGCCGTGCGACTTCAGTTGCTGTACCAGCAGCAACCACTTGCCCGCCGTGCTTACCCGCCCCTGGACCGAAGTCAACTACGTAATCTGCGGCTGTGATCATCTCCAGATCGTGTTCGATGACGAGGACGGTATTGTCAAGATCGCGCAGACGGCGCAAGATGTTAATCAGGCGGTGGGTGTCACGATGGTGCAGCCCGATGGTCGGTTCGTCGAATACATACAGAACACCACTTAATTCTGAACTTAGTAACGAAGCCAGGCGCAGACGTTGAGCCTCGCCTGCTGAGAGGCTCGGTGAAGCGCGTTCCAGGGACAGGTAACCTGCACCGACTTCAACCAGCCGGGTGATTCCTTCGGACAGATCGACCAGAAGAGGTTCAGCAATGAACATTTCATCGCGGCTAAGAACAATAGGGAGATCATCCAACCAGGCTCCGAGATCAGTGAGTGGCAGGCGCGCAACCGCGATGATGGACTGCCCGCTGACGGTCACCGCCCGACTTTCAGCACGTAGACGCATGCCAGCGCAGTCAGGACAGGTTTGAGTGACCAGATATTCTTCCAGTTTGTCGCGGTAATCAGTATCTTGGATGTGTTGCTGAATGTGCTCAGCATAACGGCGCAAGAGGTTGGTAGCGATACCTTCAAAACGTCCCTGGCGGACGGTGGTCGGGGGCTTGATCGTTGGGAAGTGGTGGCGAAAGAGGGGGCTGTCCACACCGAAGAACAACAGGTGGCGCTGTGGTGGGGAATAGTCTTTAACCGGAAGTGAGAAATCAAATTCGAACCCATAATGAGCAGCGGCAGACTTAAGAGCGGAAGTGTAGTAGTTTAGGTGAAAGTCGTCCCAGCCGGAAATGGCACCGTTTGGGATACTTTTTTGTTCGTCGATCAGGCGTTTGAGGTTGGCTTGATGGATGATGCCCAACCCTGTGCAGGTTGGACAAGCCCCAGCGGGTTTATTAAAGGAGAAATTTGCCATACTGATTTCTGGAATAGGCGCACCGCAATGCGGGCAGGGGAAGGTTTCTTCCGATGTAGAGATATCATCATCAGCTGTAGATTCGCCCTCCCAATCCGCATAGGAAGGATCAAAGGTAGGCGGGACATCTTTTCCACAATTCGGGCAGGGGCGGTGTCCGAGGCGGGCAAACAACACACGCAGATAGGTATAGATTTCGGTGGCTGTACCTACTGTGGAACGTGGGCTCCGGTTGGTGAGATGTTGATCCACACTGATTGATGGTGAAAGCCCGGTGATAGCATCGACCGGGGGTCTTGTCAGCCCGAAGGCAACCAGTCCAAGCGACTCCAGATATTGGCGTTGACCTTCTTTGAAAAGGATGTCGAATCCAAGGGTGGATTTACCCGAGCCTGACACACCTGTCAGGACAACGAGCTGGTTTTTAGGGATCGTAAGGGAGATATTTTTAAGGTTATGCAGCCGAGCGCCACGAATGGAAATTTGAGCAGTCATCTGACCTCCAGGATGGATGGATTGGAAACGTAGTCAGGGTTACATTTATTTCAAGATCTATAAGACTATCTCCGTCTGAGATAGAAGCTGGATAGCTTAATTTTATTACATATAAGCAATTAGCGAACTATTTACAACAAATCTCTGGTTAACCCCTCTGTGAAATTCATAACAATTTCTAAATAATCTCTGAACCTTGTCTTTACACTCTTTTTCTACAATGAATATGACAAAACTGTTCAATTAAAAGGAGGCCTATGTTCAGAAAACCATTATTTTGGATTTTGGTAATTGTATTATTGGCTGCTGCTGGTGGAGGTTATTACTATTACCGCCAGACAACCACCACTGCCGAAGCTGCCAGCGCAACCCCCTTGCAGACAACAACAGTGAAAAGAGGCAGCCTGGTGATCTCAGCCAGTGGAACAGGTTCGGTCATAAACGAGAATGAAACCCAGCTAGGCTTTCAATATAGCGGGGTCTTAGCGCAATTAAACGTGGCTGTTGGTGATCAAGTTAAGGAAGGCGATGTGCTGGCCATCTCAGCTCCAAGTGATGATAATGCCACCATCAAGTCCAAGCTGACTTCTGCAAAGCTAGCTGTTTTACAAGCCCAGCAAAATATGGATGATCTCGACTCTACCACGGCAAACGAAGTGAGCCTAGCTCAATTACAATCGGATCTCGCTGCCAAGCAGGTGAGTGTGTACGACAACCAGAGCACCCTCACAGATCTGATCAATGAAGCTGCCACCATGAATGGGAAACGTTGTGATTCCGATACGATCGAAAGCAAACTAGAATCTTATGAAACAGCATTAGATCGCTGGAACCGCTCAGCACATCTGACAAATAGCACAGAATATCAGCAAATGGTAGCTGCTTTATATAACTACAATTGGTGCAATTCCAATTATTCGCATGAGGAACTTGATGCAGCCGATGCAGAGATAGCTTCCGCAAAGGCTACTATTTCGTTATTGCAATCCCAGATCGCTGAAGACCAAGCAGAAATCACCAATCTTCAGTCTTCTTCCGGCCCCGATTCGTTGGATATCCAGATCGCCCAAGCTAAACTTGATAATGCTCAAGCAGAATTGGAAGTTGTCGAACAGGAATCGATCAGCAGCACGATTACCGCTCCCTTTGATGGGACGATTCTGGCAATATCTGCTTCTGATGGTGATGCCGTCGGCACCACAAAATTCATTACCATGGCTGACCTCAGTCAACCATACCTGGAAGTATTGCTGGATGAGACTGATTTAAATAACGTTGGAATTGGGTATGAGGTATCAGTCACTTTTGACGCCCTTCCCAACCAAACCTTTACTGGGAAGGTGGTCGCAATTAACCCAAGCCTTTCCAATGCTTTCAGTGTCACTGCAATACAAACAACGGTTCAATTGGATACCTCTTCGTTCTCCAAACCTCAAAATCTGCCTATTGGATTAAGTGCTACGGTTGAGGTCATCAGTGCTCAAGCCCAAAATGTACTGCTTGTACCAGTTGAGGCACTACACGAGCTTTCTGAAGGCAATTATGCTGTTTTCGTCATGGAGAATGGCACACCGGTACTGAAGACAGTCGAAGTAGGCCTGATGGACTACACCTCCGCTGAGATCAAATCAGGCTTAAACGAAGGCGATGTGGTTACAACCGGCATAGTGGAGACGTCCAAATGACCGAATCAAACATCATAGAAATCAACCAAATCACAAAGATCTATCAGATGGGCAATGTCCAGGTGACAGCCCTGGATGGTATCAGCCTGAGTGTACAGGCAGGGGAGTTCCTCGCCATTATGGGTCCTTCAGGGTCGGGTAAGTCAACCTTGATGAATATCCTGGGCTGCCTGGACCGGCCTACCAGCGGTAGCTACCTGTTAGCGGGCGAGGATGTTAGCCGGATGAACCGTGAACAGCTGGCACACATTCGCAACCAGAAGATTGGTTTTGTTTTTCAATCCTACAACCTGCTTACCCAAGCAACAGCCATCCAAAACGTGCTAATGCCTATTGTTTACCGCCGGAATGGGCATATTTCCACCAAGGACCGTTATGAAATGGCGCACAATGCCCTCATTTCAGTTGGTTTGGTCGACCGTGATCAGCATAAACCAACCGAGATGTCGGGTGGTCAACAACAGCGTGTGGCCATAGCCCGCGCCCTGGTCAATTCTCCCGCTTTGGTCCTGGCGGATGAGCCCACAGGGAACCTGGATTCCCATTCGGGGTTGGAGATTATGGAAATCCTGCAGAAACTAAATACTGAAGGACGTACGATTGTCATGATCACCCATGATGCCAAGAATGCTGCATATGCAGAAAAAACTGTATATCTCAAAGATGGAAAGCTAAACGGAAACACGAGCCCTATGCCTGCACCAGCCTATGCGGAAGTAGGAGGTCTGCCATGAAACTCTCAGAAGTACTACGTATTGCCGGTGAAGGTATAGCCCGCAATAAGCTGCGTGCTCTGCTCACCATGCTGGGCGTGATTATCGGCGTGGCGGCGGTGATTATCATGATTGCAATTAGCGCTGGGACCGAAGCCACCATATCAGACAACATCAAGAACCTGGGCACCAACCTGTTGTTCGTGACCCAAAGCATGGGTGGGCAACAGGCACCCTCGCGAACTGCTGGAATGAATGAGAACTTCCTAACTTATGATGATGCCGAGGCAATTAACAATTCCATATCGGGCATATCTGGTGTGGTGGTCGAAAGGGATGTTACCGAGTTGGTCAAATACGGTAGCACATCCGTGGATAGTTTATTCGTCATCGGGACCACACCAGCATACCCCGAAGTCAGGGACGTGTCTCAAGGCTCAGGACGTTTTATCACCCAAAACGATATTGATAATTCCGCTAAGGTAGTTGTGCTGGGTTATAGTACTGCCCAAACTTTATTTGGTGATGCTGATCCGGTGGGTGAAAAAATATATGTCGGTGACATCAAATTAACCGTGGTTGGAGTAATGGCGAAGAAGGGTATTGTGGGTAACACGGATTATGACGAAAGGGTATATATTCCACTCACCCTGGTATTTGAGAAGTTCACCTTTTCACCATTTGCACGTGTACAGGGAAATCAAGTGGGTACCATCCTTGTTCAGGTGACCAATCTATCCGATATGAACCAGGTGATCACCCAGATCCAGATCCTACTAGCCAAGCGCCATGATACTACGGTATCAAATTTGCCATTCAGCGTTACCACGCAGGAGGATATCATTTCCACCCAAGAATCCACTACGGCTGCTTTCCGTGAGCTGCTTGCCTGGGTGGCAGCGGTATCCCTTGTGGTCGGTGGGATCGGCATCATGAACATCATGCTAGTCAGTGTCACCGAGCGCACGCGTGAGATCGGTATCCGCCAGGCAACAGGTGCCACTCCAGGTGATATCCGCGGCCAATTTCTGACTGAGGCATTGCTGCTTAGTCTGACTGGTGGGTTGATTGGGGTCATCACTGGCGTGGGAGGCTCGTGGTTATTCTATAAACTTGGGGACATGCGTACGTTGGTTATGCCTAACTCAATCTTGCTGGCTTTTGCTTCAGCAGCTATTGTAGGCATCTTCTTCGGTTTTTACCCGGCGAATAAAGCCGCACAGTTAGACCCTATCGAGGCTTTACGACATGAATAATTTCTTGGAGAAAAAATGAGGACAAAGGCTCTCTTATTGCTGAATACTCTGGTTATTTTGGTGTTGGGATTAGCTGCTTGCAGTGGAACATCCAATCAGTCTGCCTCCACCACAAGCACAAGTGGGATAAATAGCTCACAGGCTAGTGCCAGCCTATCACAGGTGAATATGTTGCTGGTGGGTTCACTGAAGCTCGAGGATACTGACCAGGCAGTTAGTACTGATGAAGCGGCCAAACTGTTACCCCTGTGGCAAGCATACCGCTCCCTGAGTACCAGCCAGACTGCTGCTGAAGCCGAAGTAGAAGCTTTGCTCAATCAGATCCAAAGTACGATGACCTCTGATCAGGTACAAGCTATCAAGGCAATGAATCTCACCAGCACGGATATGATGAATCTGATGCAGTCGATTGGAACTGGTATGGGACCACGCGGAACACCCAACCCACAAAGCACACCCGGTTTTGACCTTCCTGGCGGAGGGTTCCCATCTGGTAGCCCTCCAAGTGGGTCAGCAGGAGGTCCAACAGGAAACATGCCTTCCGGAGGTGCTATGCCGGGTGGTGATGCAGGAAGAGTTATCGTCGGGGGCGATGCAGGCAGAGCTACCGGGCTGGGTGGTGGACCCATGCTGCAGGGAACTCAGGATCCATCCATACAAGCTACTGCTCAATCCAGATTCAGCACTCAAGCCAACCAGGTCAATTCCTTCCTGTTAGATGTCTTGATTACCAAACTAGAAGCAAAAACGACGAAATAATTAAAACAGGGCACCTGAATGGTGCCCTGAATTATTTCTTTAATTATATTAACACTCTGAGTAGCCGCAGGCGTAGCATTTGCGGCAACCTTCTTCATTGACAACTGCTGCTTGACCACATTCCGGACATAGGTCACCGATTCTGAATGCGGGTTGTACTGCTGATGAAAGTTTTTCAGGTATATCCGAAGGACGAATGGGTCGATTATCATATCCACCATTCTTACCAGTGGCAGCAGCATCTTGATATTCCTCTGAATCTTCCAGATATTCCGCCAATGTTTGGGCGACCCCATCTGGCAACGATCGCACCCGATTTGGTCCAAACCCGAGTGAGCGTCCACCCCCGATGCCGGATAACTGCTTGACGATCTCCTTGAGCCGCTCGCGTGGCAGGACCGGTGAAGCTAAACGCAGCAAGTACGAAATCAGGCGCCCAATGGCTTCAGAGACAGCCGCGGTCTCAGAACCAGCCTTGGCAGTACTTACAAACACCTCAAAGGGATGGTCTCCACCATTCTCATTGATAGTCACGAAAGCCTTACCTACCGGGGTGCTGATACTGTACGTATAGCCTCTTAAACGTCTAGGACGTGGCTTCTTGGAGGCAGACCATACAAGTTCCTCTTCCTCTGCGCCAACGGGAGTCGTGACTAACTGATCTTGTTCACTTTGAAGCACTAATTCTTTTTCTCGTGAGGTGGCTTTCGTCTCCAAGACAACCTTTTGCCGGGAGCCGGTCACGTAAACCGTGATCCCTTTGCATCCCAATGTCCATGCCAGCATGTATGCCGTGGCAACATCCTCTTCAGTGGCATTGGGTGGGAAGTTGACTGTCTTGCTCAGGCTATTATCCACAAAAGCCTGCATAGCAGCCTGAGTGCGTACATGTTCCTCCGCACTGATATCCTGCGAAACTACAAATACGTGTTGGATCGCCTCAGGGACCGCCTCATTCCCCTGGCAGGTTCCACTCTCCATCACCTGTTCGATAATTGTCCGGCGAGTCTGTTCATCGATACCTGATTCAACCAGGGAATTTTCAAATTGTGGGCTGGTATACATCAGGGGTAAGTCATGCCCGTTATCATTTACATGGCGAATATATGCCAGTGCAAACACCGGCTCACAACCATAGCCTTCACATCCCGCGACGGTGGCAATTGTTCCCGTGGGGGCAATAGTAGTTTGGGCAGCATTGCGAATACCATGGGCTTTAATTCCTTGGATGACTTTCTCCCAATCTACAGGAGGACGCATGAAATCGCTGGTAAACGGAGTGAGTGGCTTGGGCGGGGTCCAGGACATCTGATCAGGGTCATAAATTGATCCCTTTATCGCGGGGAAGGCTCCTCGTTTTTTAGCTAGCTCGATGCTGGTCAGCATGGCATGATAACGGATGAATTCTGTTACCTGTGCAGCAAATTCCTGCCCTTCAACTGAGCCATAACGCAGACCGCAGTGGTACATTAAATCACCCAGACCCATCATCCCTAACCCAATCCGGCGCGCCTGATCAGCAGCTTTCTTCAATTGCGGCACAGCCGGGACATACGCATTGGCTTGAATAACATCATCTAAAAAGATGGTGGAGGTTTCCACTGCTTTCCTCAGCTTCTCCCAATCCACGTGATGCCCCACGCCAAACATCTCGGCTAGATTCACTGACCCTAGGCAGCAATTCTCATAGGGACCCAGCCATTGCTCACCGCAAGGATTGGTAGCTTCCAGCTGATATAAATGGGGCACGGGATTGGATCGATTTGCCGTATCCAAAAACAACATGCCGGGTTCCCCATTATGGTGAGCTTGTTTGACGATTTTATTAAATAAATCGCGTGCTCTCACTTGTCGAAAAGTAAGGATCGGTATGCCAGCTTTCTCTGCCATCTCCAATGTTCCATGGAATTCATGATATCCAGGGCTGGATACATCCGGAAAGCGTAGATCCCACATTTCATCTTTTTCCACAGCGCGCATAAAAGCATCCGTGATGCCTACGGAGATATTAAAGTTGGTTATGGCATCCTCATCCGTTTTGCAATTGATGAAGTCTTCAATATCAGGGTGATCGACCCGTAATACAGCCATATTTGCACCACGGCGGGTACCACCCTGGGCGATCTCACCAAATGCCTTATCATACACTCGCAAAAAACCAACTGGACCAGTCGCCTGCCCGGCGGACGATTTAACCAGCGTATTTTTTGGTCGTAAGCGAGAAAAGGAGAACCCATTACCTCCACCAGTTTGCTGGATCAAAGCAGCATCGCGCAGGGATTGAAATATCCCGGCCTCATGACGTCCCATATCATCTGAGATGGGCAGTACAAAGCAGGCTGCTAGTTGACCCAAGGGAGTCCCTGCACCAGTAAAAGTGGGAGAATTGGGAAAGAATTGCTTGCTGGTGAGCAGCTTATAAAATTGTCCAGCCCGGTCTATCTCATTTTCGTTCCAGCCCTTCTCTACTCTAGCCACATGATAAGCTACCCGCCAGAACATCCCTTCGATGCTTTCAGCGGGTTTGCCCTCACGGTTTCGCCTGACATATCGCCGGATGAGTACCTGGCGAGCATTATCCGTGAGGTTTATCTCAGATAATCCAGGTGGAATCTCGGGAGTTGGTACGAGACCAAACCGATCAATACGTTCGTATGACGCCTGTTCCATAATGGTTCTCCAATCCACCCAATAATGCTCAGCTTTCCAATAAACGATCGATCTCTTTACGGATGGAGCGTAAATCATCTAAGCCAAGATATACAATGGCATAACGGATATAAGCAATCTGGTCCATTTCCTTCAGACCCGCGATGACCATATCCCCAACTACCCTCGAGGAAACTTCTGCACGCCCCATAGCTTGAAGAGTGGCTTCAATCTCCCCCACCAACCGATCGACATCAGCTGCAGGGACGGGACGTTTGGCACATGCGATCCGTATACCCCTGCTTAATTTCTCATGGTCAAACTCTTCACGCGTTCCATCCTGTTTTACAATCAGGGGTGTCGCTAAGATAGGGCGTTCATAAGTGCTGAAGCGTTGACCACAGTTCTCACATTCTCTGCGTCGTCTAACTCCACCACGCATATCATGAGAAGTGTCAATCACTCTGGATTCATCATGTCTACAATAAGGACAGCGCATAATTGTACCTATGTTTCTAGAACATTTGTTATCGCTATAGACGGGGGTTCCACATCCCTTACCCCGCACAGGTGGGAGTGGAAGTGCTCAAATTTTAGCACAGGGTGATCCACTATGCAAGAGAAATATGAGCGATTATTCTTAAAATATTCAACAAGATTTAAATCTTTAAGATTAGTATATATTTGAGAGTTATTAAATGAAGAGTGTACGCATGTTTGTAAAAAAACTCCCCCATCTTTCTGCTTTTTCGAGGTAAAACCAGTGCTGCCGTTTCCCACCTGAAACGGGTTCATACACTTCCCACCAACCCAGTATAAGTTGCTATCTGGAGTAGTGGGCCGGTGGGGATTGCCGGGAGGAGGAGGCCGGCAATCCCCTACCAAGCTTACAACCTCACCCAAACGACCACGTTCAACCCCAAAACCGGATGAGTGCAGGGTGAAGTAACTACACTTTTTAGATTTGCTCTCATGAAATAGGAGTAAGAGCTCCTTTTCCAAACGGTAAGGATGATTTGACGGGTATCTGACTAAGTTACAGACAGATGCTCGTAGATATTCCGGGAGTTTCCGGCACAACGCCCCCCTGGCGATATTGCCGGGAGCTGCGCGTGACATGTAAAACCCTTACCCGAACCTTTGCTAGCTAATACTAATTGCGAATGCGGTTTCGCAAGAAGGTCGGGATATCCAAGTCCTCGGTATTGAATGTGCGTGGTGCAAAGTCGGTCTTGGCAACCTCTATGGACTGCAGCTCACGCGCCGTCTCGTCGGTGTGCATGATCGGTTTTTCCTGCCGTAAAGGGTTCTTCTGCACATCTGCGGCTCGCTTCACTGTGAGACCTGAACGCTCAAAACCTGTCGCAATCACCGTGACGCGCACTTCATCGCCCATGTTCTGGTCAATCACAGCACCAAATATTAAATTAACATCCGGATGGGCAGTCTCCTTAATAATGGCGGCAGCCTGATTGACTTCAAACAGGGTCAGGTCAGGACCACCTGTGACGTTAAATAAGATGCCCCGTGCGCCGTCAATGGTGATGTCGAGTAGCTGACTTGAGATTGCCTGCTCAGCTGCCATGCGTGCCCGTTCTTCTCCTTTCCCAGTGCCGACAGCCATCAATGCTGCCCCGCCCTCAGACATGATCGTCCGAACATCGGCAAAGTCCAGGTTGATCAATCCTGGAACGGTGATCAGCTCTGAAATACCCTGAACACCCTGGCGAAGCACATCATCTGCAATCCTGAAGGCGTCCTGCAGGTTGGCATGCTTATCGACAATCTGCAGCAAGCGGTCATTGGGGATGACGATCAAAGTGTCTGCTTGCTCCTTTAATTTTTCAATGCCTGCCTCTGCCACCTGAATCCGCTTTGAGCCTTCAAAGGCAAATGGACGGGTGACTACACCTATGGTCAGAGCACCCAGCTCGCGTCCGATCTGCGCAATGATGGAGGCCGCTCCGGAACCGGTGCCACCACCCATACCGCCAGTGACGAAGACCATATCAGCCCCGCGCAGCACGTTGTATAGGGCTTCTTGTGATTCTTCGGCAGCCTTGCGTCCTTGCTCAGGGTTTCCACCTGAACCCAAGCCCCGGGTGAGCTTTTCGCCAATCCGCACCCGCGTTGGGGCGCTGGATAGCATCAGTGCCTGGGCATCGGTATTGATGGCGATGAATTCAACACCCTGAAGACCTTCCTTGATCATCCTCTCAACGGCGTTGCATCCACCGCCTCCCACACCCACCACTTTAATGTGAGCGAAGGATTCTAGCTGACTTGAATAACTCATATTTTGGTTCATGATCACGATCCTCCTCGTACATATTTATGAAATGATTTAGAATTTCGCTGGTTCGCTTTTTGTAGCGATACCAGATTGTTGCTAATAATAAATAATGATGAATTATTCACTTATGGCAACAACCTCCTCAGAAAATTCTTGACCGATTCCCACTCAATTCCCCCTGTCGCTGTTCCGATCCGAATTCCCTGGCGGGTTGGCTGAAGGTATATATCAGTCATTAACAAAGCCCATTTAAGCAGCCCAACACTGGTGGAATAGGCTGGGTTTTCAAGTTTATCTGCCATACCGATAAGATCTTCTGGCATGGCAATGCGCACCGGGAGATTTAGGGTTTGGCTAGCTAAAGTTCGAACACCTGGTAGAGCACTAGACCCACCTGTGAGGACCATCCCGGCTGGAAGCAATCCGTCATACCCGGAACGCTTGATTTCCTGTAGGACCAGGCTAAATATCTCCTCGACCCTGGCTTCAATTACATGGGCTAGCTCCTGCCGATTGATTTCCACGGGCTGTTCTTCACCAAATGGTCTGACCGTAAATGATTCATTCGGACTGACTTCATCCCGAATAGCATGCCCATGCTTAATCTTGATCTCCTCAGCCTGGGTGATCGGCAACCGCAGCCCATGCGCTATATCGGATGTAATGTGATCCCCACCGACTGCCAAAACATTGGTGTGCCAGACATCACCTCCAATATAGATCGCCATATCAGTCGTTCCGCCGCCCATGTCGCAGATCACCACACCCATTTCACGCTCAGTCTCGGTCAGCACCACCTCAGCTGACGCAAGGGGGTTAAGCACGAATTGTGATACCTCAACTCCAGCTGCACCAACACACTGACGAAGATTTTCAACTGAAGCCGCTGAAGCAGTAATGATATGGGTCTCGACTTCCAAACGGTAGCCATGCATCCCCAAAGGTTTTCGAATTCCTTCCTGCCCGTCAATATTGAACCCACGCTGAATAATATGGATGATTTCACGGTTATGAGGGATATTGACTGCCTTGGCAGCGTCGATTGCCCGGGCGATGTCGCCTTCATCAATCATTCGTCCAGCAACGCCCACCACTCCCCGGCTATTAACAGATGATACATGGCTCCCTGCCAGACTGACCAATGCAGAATCAATCTCGAGACCACAAGTACGCTCAGCTTTTTCTACAGAACGCACTACAGCTTGTGATGCGGCAACCATATCCACCACCACCCCTTTACGTACGCCTTGGGAGGGTTCAATGCCCACTCCGAGGATACGCAATTGGCCCGGTGATTCTTCACGACCTACGAGGGTGCAAATCTTGGTCGTGCCTATATCAATCGCAACAATGATTGGTTCGTCCATAATCACTTCTTTGCGGTGCGATCACCGCTCCATCCGGTAATATGGTGCGTGGACATATTCCACGCTGATCAACGCGGGTTGAATGCCTTCACTTTGCAAGCGATCCACCAGGGCTTGATACACTGTTAATTTCATTTCCATGTCCTGGTCTTCTGCCCCAAAAAATACCTCCCAGCCATTCGGGTCATTCCATCCCAGCCCGTGCTCACTGTCATACGCTAGCAGTGTGTCTGCAGGCATCTTTGCTCCAAGTGATAGGATGGCTGAAACCAGCTCAGGTGATAATCTTAACGTGGGATTGTTGGGTGTAGCTGCAGATGTAACGCCTTCTGGCAGGCTCTGTAAATCACTTGGTGAGGCTGCTGCTGCAATGCTGGGTGGCGTGCCATGACCTTCCACTCTCACCAGTGCAGTCGCTGGGTTTCCCCTGGGTGGGAAGGAAATACCTTCTGCATCCACCCAAGTCTCTATATCATCCTGCACCCAAGCAATGATCGGCTCACGTTCAGTCACTACCACTTTCACACTTGCGGGCAAGTTGATCCTGACGGAAATTTTGGATAACTCAGGGAATGCCTGATGAAGCGTTTTATCCAACAAATCAGGATTGATGGTAAATACCGATTTTCCAAACGTTCCCATCACCGCATTCAGATCACCCACCGTCAGGCGTTGCAGTCCCTTAGCTTCCACACTATTGACCTGAAAAACAGGTGCTTTCCAGATCAGGAATAAGCTGGCGGTCATCATTAAAACCATCAGTAAAGACACCGCCCTCCAGCCTAGATGGAGGAATGGCAGCGATGGTAGTCTTAGCTCAGCTCCGGTGATATTCAGAGGGACATCGATCCGGCGCTTGGGAGATCTTTGCTTATGCAATTTTGAGGAAGCTACCCGGCCAAAAGCCATCCCACCCATTCCACCACGCACCATAACGGGTGGTGCAGCTTCCGAGTGTGCATCATATACCCTGCGACTCTTCCGAGGTAGGAATCCATGCTCAGCATTGGTAATCCGCTGAGTTTCTGCATGGGATGTTGCTTCATAGAGGGAATCACTCCGTCGTGATTGTGCTTTACGACGAGGAGTATGAGGCGTCACCACATCGCTGAATGAAGACATATTTCGAGGCGCTTGGTTAGCTTTGGATTGGTGAGAGTCAAGCCCTAATTTAGAACTGAGCTTTCCCTGGATAGAAGGAAATGAAACAGATTGAACTTTGATCTGTGTCGTGACCAACCGCTCCCGGATGGACGGGTTACTCCTGCTGGAGGTACGCTGCCGTACGGCTCTACGCTTGTTTGCAGATGTCGCGGCTTGGGCGGAGACATCTGAGCCACTCTCGCGTTGTTTTTTCCTCTTGCGAGCTCTCCCAAGTTCTAACATTGATTTTTGTTGATTTACATCACGTTCAAGCTTTGTCATATGTCATCCCATATACCGATGCAGGGTTTTTTGGCTATCTGCCTTACGTTCTAAAGCCAGCTCAATCAAACGATCGACCAATTTGGGGTAGGGTAAACCACAAGCTTCCCAAAGTTTTGGATACATGCTAATACTGGTAAACCCAGGTATCGTATTGAGCTCATTCAAATAAAGTTCACCATTATCCTTATCGAGGAGAAAATCAACCCGCGCCATCCCCTGGCAATCAATGGCTTTAAATGCCTTCATTGCAAACTGTCTAACCAGCTCAGCAGTTTCTTCGGGGATCGGTGCAGGGATGAGCAATTCTGATGCGTTATCTATATACTTGGCTTTGTAGGAGTAATATTCACGGCTGGGGATGATCTCACCTGGGATGGAAGCCTGTGGATTATCATTCCCAAGAACGCTTACTTCGATCTCGCGTCCGTTTACACCCCGTTGGATCAAGATACGTCGATCGTACCGGGCAGCATCCATGAGACCTTCCAACAGGTCCGATCGGCTTTGGCATTTGCTCACACCTACCGAGGAACCCAAATTAGCAGGTTTGGTAAACAATGGATAAGGTGCCAGCTTCTCAGCCATCGAGATGACCTCATCCAAATTCTCTTCCAACTCGATGCGCAGCACTACCATCGTTTTCACGACAGGGATGTGATAGGCTATCATTACTGCTTGAAATACGCCCTTGTCCATTCCCACTGAGGATCCCAGTACTCCCGCGCCTACATATGCGATACCAGCCATCTCGAGTAGACCCTGTATGGTTCCGTCTTCACCATATGTGCCGTGCAGCACAGGGAAAACAACATCCAGCTTGGTGAGCAGTTCCAGCAAATAACCTTGTTCGGTCTCCTTGATGGTATTGATCCCTGACCTGGTTGGATCGGGTAGCAATGCCGCTGTATGAAGTTCTTCAGTTTGATCATTCTGTAAGGCATCCAACACATTCTCGCCTGTCAACCAAGCACCATCCTGAGTGATGCCAATTTGCGTCACTTCATAACGGCGGGGGTCGAGAACATTCAAAACTGAGCGCGCAGACATCAACGAGATCTCATACTCACCCGAGCGCCCGCCGAAGATTACGCCCACTCGCAGCTTCCGTGCTTTTTTCATCTTAAACACTTTCACCGATCTGTCCAATCACCCAATAATTCAATCTCTAAATCCAGGCTGATACCAAATTTTTTCATGACTTGCTGCTGAACCAGCCTGATCAATGCAGCATAATCACTTGCAGAAGCACTTTCCTGGCTGATAAAAAAATTGGTATGCTTCTGGCTGATTTCCACTTTACCGATATTCTTGCCTTTTAACCCCGCAGCCTCAATTAACCTACCCGCATAATCACCAGGGGGGTTCTTGAATATTGAACCCAAAGAAGCCCCAGTGGGTTGTGAGCTGCGACGCATCGTCGTGTATTCATCCATTTTCGCCTGAACAGCTTCGGGTGTGCTTTGGCTCAACCTAAGCTGTGCTGACAAGACCACCACTCGACCGGGTTGGCGTTTGATGCTGCTGCTCCGGTATGCATATTCAAAACGGTCTACCGTCCAATCCTCCTGCAAAATTTCGTGTTGATTATCACCATTTGTCTGCATAAGATGCAAGATGTTTGCCATCACCAGGCTGCTGGACATATCACTGCCATGCGCACCGGCATTCCCATACACGGCGCCTCCCACAGTTCCGGGGATGCCTGCAGCCCATTCCAGGCCTGATAATCCATGGGTGGCTGCCTGGCGTGCCAGTGCACCGAAATTGGCACCCGATTCAACCCATACTGTCGGGTTTAATGATTGAGGATTGAATATAATTTTCTTGGCACGATTAAGAACCACCACCTGCCTCACACCTGCATCAGAAACCAATACATTCGAACCACTCCCAAGTACTGTGAAAGGCATGGCTAATTGCCATAAGGATTTTGTGACTTTTGCCAGCTCAACCAAATTTTCTGCGGTGATCATGACGTCCGCTTTTCCACCAATGCGCGCGGCAGTATAACGCTTCAGGGATACATTTACCTGCAAGTGTTCGCCAAATGCATCGCGCAAGGTTTGGATATGAGCTAACGAAATGGTCACAAGGGTCCTTTCACTCCAATTACATTTTCTTGACAAAATCTATCAAATATAGGATCAGCCTGGGTGAGTGAAGCGGGTCTTTACACATCACCTCAAGTTCCATTTTTGAGAATCCACACTTTTTATTAGTTAAAGGTTTCAAGAATAGTGACGCATAAGGTTCCAAATCTGCATCCGCGGTTTGAGCACCATTCACTTTTGAGGAATATATTGGTCTTAAAGTCGTAACTGCGTTAGTCACTTTTCTCGCTCCTTTCTGTCAATAAAGCCAACATGTGTGTGCTAATTTGGTCCGCATCACCTGCGGATAGAACCATCAGTACATCACCTGGTACCAGTCGATCTATGAGGTAGGTTGCTACCCGAGAAAAGTCCGGGATGTAATTGGTATCCGGAAAACTCATGGCAGCTACTACCTGCCGCGATGAAAATCCATCTTCGGGTTGCTTTTCTCGCGCCGCATATATATCGGTAATAATCACGTGATCCGCTTGTTCGAAAGCCACCACAAAATCATTAAATAACAATCGCGTTCGTGAATAAGTATGGGGTTGCCAAACCACCCATAATTTACTCTTGGGGTACCGCATGCGTGCAGCAGATAGCGTCGCCCGGATTTCCGTGGGGTGGTGAGCATAATCATCAATGACGGTAATATTGTTGATCTCACCACGCACTTCGAACCTGCGCCCCGTACCTCGGTATTCGGAAATTGCTTTACTGGCTTGGTCAACGGAAAGCTGCATCTGGTGAGCCACCGCCAGAGTGGCAAGGGCATTTTGTACGTTATGCCTGCCCGGCACGCGCAGGTCGATCGGAGGATGCAACTCGAATTGACTACCTGTCATTGTGCATTTGGCATCAAAGCTCATACCGCCATATGGGTTGGGGGTAAGCCCATCTGCAACATAGTCTGCTGACTGACCAGAAAAACCCTTATTGGAATCGCGAATGCCGTAAGAGAATACTCTTTGCCCACGTTCTCTGGCGATTTGGCCTAATCGTGCGGCACCACGATCATTGATGCAGACCAGCAACGTCCCATCACTACCCACCTGGGAGGCAAATTCATCGAAAGCCTTGAAAAAGTCATCCGCAGTCGGGTAGCAATCTGGATGGTCATGCTCGATGTTGGTGATAATTGCTAAATCAGGTTTTAGCCCGAGGAACATATGGTCGTATTCATCCGCTTCAATTACAAATGCTCGTCCTTTTCCAGCATGGGCATTGGTATCCAGATTACTCAAGACACCACCAGCAATGAAGGTTGGGTCCTGCCTCAAGAAGGTGAGCATCCAGGCAATCATGGCAGTCGTGGTTGTCTTTCCGTGCGTCCCTGCCACTGCGATGCCATAGTGTTCGCTCATGATGCTGGATAAGAATTCACTGCGTTTTAGCACCGGTATGCCCAACTTTTGAGCCGCCAAGACTTCCACATTGTCATTGGGTACTGCAGAAGAGCGGACCACCACCTGTGCTCCCTCAATATTCTCGGCACGGTGACCGATAACAATCCGCACACCCTCCGCCTCTAGAGCTTTTGCCAGAGGGGATAATATACGGTCAGAACCGGTCACGTGGTATCCACTTTCCAACAGAACCCGGGCAATGGCTGACAAGCCTGTACCTCCAATCCCAATGAAATGTACTGATTTACGATCTGTCATAAAAAGACCACAATTACAAAAATAAACGATAATGCGATGGCGAAATAAATAAAAGGTACACCTAACCAGGCGGGAGCCATCCAGGTGAGGAGCTTTATCGCCGCCTGGCCGGGGACAGAGTTAGGATCGGGTGGAATAATATATGCAAGCGCCTGGTAGTTGGCTTGAGATAAGAAATACCAGATTGAGCCTACAATCAGGTACCCGTTCAATGCACCCAGGAAAATGCCCAACAATGAATCCTGCAGCCGTTCACGAGCAAATCGGTCTCCACCCACCCGCGGCAAGTTGGGTGTTTGGTATCCGAAAAATGTAAGGAGGATAATGATTGCTACTCGCAACCAAAATTGTGCAATTGACCCTGGTTCAGCAAAGGATTGGGTTAATCCCTTCACGTAAGTCTCAAGCACAACGATGATAAATAATGCCAGCACCGCACTGGCAGTTACCATCATCTCCTTAGCCCAGCCGCGCATTGCACCAATGACTGCAAATAAGATCACGAAACAGAAGAAAATAAAATTCAGATATACCATCGTACGCTCCTAATCAGGTGGATTGGGAACATTTCGAGTGTTTGTCTGGTTTGATAATTTTGCCAAATCCGTAAGCAGGCTGGCAATCTTGGCTGCGGCTTCAGGTTTTGCTAATGAATGCATTGCCTGAGACATTTTCTCCCGTTTGGCGGCGTCTGCCATCAATTCATGCACTTTCGGGACGATTTGTCCCGCAAGCTGTGAATCCTCGATGATCTCAACAGCACCATGGTTCATTAGGTAATTAGCATTCACGCGTTGGTATCTCCAGGCATAGGGGTATGGAACTAAAATGGCAGGTAATCCGAAGATTGGCAGCTCACCCAACGTGGATGCCCCTGCACGTGTGAGAGCCAGGTCTGCCAGGTACATGGCAGCACCTATTTCGTCATACAGGTATGGGTAAGGCCGATAGCGGTTAAGCTGTTCAGTAGATAAATCCGCTCGGGCTTTTTCCATCATTTGCCAATCTAATCTCCCAGTGATATGAATTACCTGCATTTCCTGCAACAATTCGGGGAGCGCTCCAGCCAATGCCTGGTTTATGGAACGTGCCCCTTTGCTTCCACCGAAAACCAATAAGACGGGTAGATCCTCCTGAAGTGCAAAAAAGCTTCGCGCCTCATCAGTCGTCCAACTGTCCAATCCAGGTCGGATGGGGTAACCAGTGATTACCTTGGAAGGGTGCTTCGGAAAGTAGTCACCTGATTCTTCCACCGACAGGGCGATACAATCGCTAAACCGGGCAATTGTCTTGAGTGCCAGGCCTGGCTCGATATCCGGGACATACAACAGGCTCTTGTTACGACCGAACACCCGGGATGCCAGTGCCATCGGGACCGCTACGAACCCACCCGTAAAAAACAACACATTCGGACGAAATTTGCGCAAAATGCGCCTGGATGAGAAAAACCCTCTTCCTACCTGCCAGAGGTTCCCTGGTAAGGTGCGTAAACCCACTCCATGAATGCCCGCAGCTGGGATGGCTTCATAGCGAATACCTTCCCTCTTCACCAGATCAGCTTCCATACCGCCCCTGCCTCCCACCCACAAAACCTGGAGCTCATCTGTTGAGGTCTGCCTGGCTTCTGCCTGGATATCTGGCATTGGCTCAGGATTCGCTCTCATCAGCTGCTTGAGGACTGACAGGGCGGGATACACGCCGCCGCCTGTCCCCCCCGCGCAAATTAACAACCGCATTCTTACCCTTCTCCTCACGTAGTTTGGATTTTTCAGACATCCGTGAAATATTTAGGATAATTCCTATTGATGATAAAACGACCATCAAATTGGATCCACCTGAGCTGATGAACGGGAGTGCATTTCCAGCAAAAGGTAGCAATCCAACCATCACCAACATGTTAATTAATGCCTCCAAAGTTAACCAAAAGGTCAGTCCACCCGCCAGGAGCATCCCCAATCCATCTGGAGCTCTTCGTGAAATCGACCACCCACGCCACATTAGCACCAGATATAAGATGACGATGATCCCTGCGCCCAATACACCCGTCTCTTCCCCGACCACCGCAAATACACTATCGGTATGTGGAAAGGGAAGACCATTCAGTTTAGTTTGTGATTTTCCAATCCCCACCCCTACCCAGCCACCTTTCATGAAAGCTTCCAACGACCGACGCACATGCTCAGAGTATTGCAATGGGTCTTTGAGCCCCGCCAGGAAACTATTCATTCTGTCTGGACCGGTTGGAAATAATCCTGAGCGCATAACAATCACACCCACAAGGAAACCGATTGCCATCATAAACAGAAAATGTCTTAGCGAACCTCCCGCCAGGAAAAACATCAACGTCCCTAATAGACCAATGGTTATTACCGCACTCAAATCTGGCTGCAGTGCGATTAACCCACCAATGATACCCATAATCACAGCGAGGGGAAGCAAAGCCAGATAGATGTTTCTAAGCATGTCACGACGGTTATGCAGCCATACTGAAAGATAAATAACGATCCCAAATTTTGCCAATTCTGAGGGCTGAACAGATCCACGGAATAGGCTGCGCACCGATCCCAAGCGCGTATCCTGGATGATCAGTACTGCCACCAGGGCGAAAATGGTCGCAGCCATCAGGATCAAGGCAAATTTCTTCCACAAGTGATAATCCAATAAAGCGAGAACAATCATCACCAGACTGCCAAGACCCAACCAACGTAACTGGCGAAGGAAAATATATGCAGGTGATCCATAAACCTGGTAGGAATAATCTGCACTGGCGGAATACACCATCAACATTCCAAACAGCATCAAAGAGATGACCACCAATAATAATGGCACGTCAAATCCCAAACGTGGTGGGCGATGTGCTTTAGTCGGTGCCCCTTGGAGAACCGACCCGCTATCACCCTTCACATGCACGAAAGATTGAGTACCCATCGTTTAAAAGCCTCCCCGCGCTCCTCAAAATCGCGGAATTCATCAAAGCTGGTGCCACCGGGTGAGAGCAGGACGATATCGTCTTTTTCAACCACCCGGGCTGCCACCTTTACTGCCTGTTCCAAACCGGTACATGTTTCAATTGAAAGAGGGCGTGAATTGGGTTTGCTATTGCCAACTACAGCAGCAATCTTTCCGGCTGCCTCCCCGAACAAGATCAAGTGATCCACTCTTGCTTGTATCAAATCAGCCAGCTCATTCCAAGGTAAATTCTTATCCCGCCCACCTGCCAAAAGTATGATGGGACGTCGAATATCTGCAGGTGAGTCAAATGAGTGAATGGCTGCCATAACCCTTTCAGGAGCAGTGGCAATCGAATCGTTGTACCAATCTGCGCCCTTCCAGGAATGCACCCATTCCAACCGGTGAGGTATCCCGGAAAATGAGACGATCGCCTCCCGCATCGCCTTGGCTGGCAATCCTGCTGTCTGGCTGATGGCGCAGGCTGCCAGTACGTTTTCCACGTTGTGCCAACCACGAATGGGGATTTCCGCCTGTCGCAGGATGCGGGTTGCGGTGGATCCATCCCATAAACAAACCCATTCACCCTCCATAAATGATCCCTGCATCGCCTCTGGGGGCATTACTTTCCCAAACGAGCATAACTTGCCATGTACATGCTCTACCAGATCCCATGCACCTGGGTCATCACGTCCTAAGACAGAAATATCGCCTTCTGTTTGATAATCCAAAATCCGCTTTTTGGCTGAAATATAAGCTTCCATCGTGACATGCCGATCCAAATGGTTGGGCGTGATATTCAGCACACAGGCGATATTGACTGATTTCGTCATGATCTCCAATTGAAAGCTGGAAAGCTCCATCACCGCCAGATCATCTGAGTGCATTTGATCCACCTCTGCTAACAAAGGTGATCCGATATTGCCTCCCACCCACACCTTCCGATATAAAGGTTTTCCACCTGGAGCTTTGAAATAGTTCTCCGCAATTTTTCCCACCAAGCTGGTTGTGGTGGTCTTCCCTGCCGAGCCCGTGATCCCTATCGTCCGGCATGGGCATTCTTCAAGAAATACCTGCGAATCGTTGGAGAGCGGGATGCCCAGGCGCTTCGCCTCTTGAATCATTGACAGATCCAATGGCACGCCTCCCGATACACATACGCAGTTGGTTCCATCAAGCAAAGAGAGTGGATGACTCCCGAAGAACCATTCAATCCTTGATGCAATAGGTTCGTTAATGTCCATTAGTGATCGTCGGGCAGCTTCTAGCTGCTCGGCAGGTTTTTGGTCATTTATCACCACGTGAGCGCCATGTAATGCCAAAAACCGCCCCAAAACAATTCCCTGCCTGGCAGCTCCAATGACGACTACTCGCTTATCCTTCCAATCAGTCATTCCAGCTTCTCACAATTTCCAATATCATCCAAGTGCAATCGCAGCGCCGATAATCGCTGCTAATAAACCAATCAGCCAAAACCGCTGTACCACCTGCGTCTCGCTCCACCCTAATAGCTCGAAATGGTGGTGTAGGGGAGCCATTTTAAATAGGCGTTTTCCCTTAGTCAATTTGAAATAACTCACTTGCAAAATAACGCTCACCATCTCGCTAAGGGGAATGACGGCAATTATCGGCAGTAATATCCATTGACCAGTCATCAGCGCTACCACTGCCAGGGTTGCACCCAAAGGTAGGGCACCAATGTCACCCATGATGAGCATCGCAGGGTGAACATTGAACCAGAGGAACCCAAACAAGGCCCCGACCAAAGTGAAGCAGAAGCGTGCCAGGTAGGTCTGCCCTTGCAACAAAGCAATCATCCCAAAGGCAGCAAAGCAGGTGGCTGAGATCAGCCCTGCTAACCCATCCAGACCGTCCGTAAAATTAACCGCATTGGAGAAACCAACAATGAGCAATGTAGCGATAGGGACATACCAAATGCCCAGGGAAAATTCCACGTTCATCCATGGCAAATACAATTCAGGTGCTTGCAATACGTACTGCAACCCGATCGAAATAATGATCCCGAATATGATCTGGATCAAAAACTTGGTCCGGGCGCGCATCCCACGCTCATCACTACGTTTACCCCTTAGCTTCTTCCAATCATCCACGGAACCCAAGAGGCCAAAAACGATCAAAGTACCCATGGGTAGGAAGATTGATCGACCTATAATTGTTAATCCGAGCATGGATGCTGCATTGAACAACAATGTAATGAGTAGAACTGGCAGGAGAAACAACACTCCACCTAATGTGGGTGTGCCCAACTTGGATATATGTCGTTGAGGACCATCCACACGGATCGATTCGCCAATCTTTAGATGGCGCAGAACGCGCAGCAATGGCTCACCCCAGATGACTGTTAACATAAAGGCGAAACCAGCCAGGGCTAAGGCGTAGGAGCTTTCTCTCATGACTGATACTCCAATGCAGACACGATACGATCCATCCTCATCAGATTTGAGCCCTTAACCAAAACAACATCGTCTGGTTTTAGATTCGGTTGCAGGTATTGAATGACTTGCTCCACCTGTTCCATCGCTGTAATCTTGTTTGCCGGTAAGCCTGCTTCTTTAGCAGCGTCTGCAATCATCCGACCCCGTTCGCCAACCGTCACCAGCTCATCCACCACTTCAGCTGCGCGGATGCCAACCATCTCATGGCCACGTTGTTCATACTGACCCAGCTCAAGCATATCGCCTAAAACAGCTACTCTGCGTCCTACCAGGTCGTTTAACAGGTTCAGCGCTGCCAGCATAGACTCGGGTGAGGCATTGTAGGTATCATCCAAGATCAATGCACCATTCTGGGTGCGAACAGCAATCAAACGCAGCTCATTACTCGCCGAGCGTAATCCTGTGACAATCTCCTGCCAGGTTAACCCATCTACCAATCCAACTGCGGCTGCCCGTAGAACTGTTTGAACTGAATGCCTTCCGATCAAAGGTACACGTAACTGTAAGACTTCTGCAGGGCGATTCTTCTCCTGGCGGTAATGTAGGAAAAACCGAATCCCTTCTAATCCCAGGCTTTCAACATTATCCGCCCACAAGTCCACAACATTCTCCATACCATAGAAAAAGACATGGGCATGGGTGTGTTTAGCCATTTTTCTAACCAGAGGGTCATCATAATTCAGGATGGCATAACCATCTTCCGGTATCGCGTGGATTAGCTCCGATTTGCCTCGGGCGATTTCCTCCTGGGAACCCGCACGTGAGGCGTGTACTGTCCCAATATTGGTCACCACACCGATATGAGGTGAAGCCAGGTCACATAGGAATTCGATTTCACCTGGTACATAGAACCCCATTTCAAGCACGGCTCTTTCATGTTGCTCGGTTAAGCTGAGCATGGTCAGAGGGAGCCCAATTTCATTGTTCAGATTACCCTTGTTTTTCAAAGTGCAATATCGCTGGCTTAATACCTCTGCCACCACCTCTTTGGTGGTTGACTTGCCCACGCTGCCGGTAATCCCAATAACCTCAACATTCAGCTTATTTCGCCAGAATTTCGCCACCTGTTGCAAGGCTTTAAGCGAATCATCCACCTGAATACAGAAAGCCCCCTCAAGCTTGCCTATCTTGGCAATGAGCTCATCCGGCTGGAGGGCAGAACGCAAATCCAATGTTTCGAACTGGCTGCTCAGATCGCTTTGCACAAACGCATATCTAGCTCCAGCCGCAAAAGCTTCACCAACGAAATCATGCCCATCATGATGTTCTCCTGGTAGAGCGACAAACAACGAACCAGGTATCACCTGACGCGAGTCAATCGCGCCCTCGGTGATCTCCGTAGTCGCTATATCAGGTCGGATCCCTGTCAATGCTTCGAGAACATCAGCCAGTGAGATCACAAGCGATATCCTTAATGGTTCACCAGACCCTGTAAAACTCCATCCGGTGGGATGTCCATTAAAACCACCAGGCGTTCGACCATATCTCGAAAAACTGGGGCAGCAACGACTGAACCCCATGGAGAACTGGTTGGTTTCTCGAGCCAGACGTAAACTAAAAAGCGGGGGTTGTCCACCGGTCCCCAGCCAACAAATGAGGCATTGGTCGCCTCACCTGTATATCCCTTAGGTGTTGCAATTTCTGCCGTGCCTGTCTTGCCTGCTACGCGATATCCCTCCACCAGAGCATCGGAGGATTCTCCCTCCAGGGAGTTGGCAAGCAGATCGGTCAAATGACGTGCGGTTTCAGCAGAGATGGGTTTACCCACGACTTGAGGGGTGGGGGTGTATTGAAATCCATCCCGCACCATGGATCGCATCACATGTGGCATCATCATCTCGCCTTTCCCATTGGCGATGGATGATATCGCCATGACCATCTGGACAGGGGTGACTGCAACGCCTTGCCCGAATGAATTTGTTCCAAGCTCAGCTTCATACCAATCGGTATCCCCTGGTATCTTTAACCTACCTGACGCTTCACCTGCCAGATCGATCCCAGTAGTTCGACCAAAGCCAAAACTCTGCATGTATTGATAAAAAGGACCCGCTCCTAATTGAGTTGCCACCCATGTCAGGCAGACGTTAAGCGAATGTGACAAACAACCCTGCATGGTTTGTGGTCCCCAGGCACCCCAATCCCAGTTATGGATCGTGATGCCACCAATCTGGATCGAGCCCGTATCCACATACTCCGTGTCGGGCGTGACTGCGCCATTATCCAAGGCAGCCGCCATAGTCAAAACCTTAAATACTGATCCAGGCTCGTAGTCCTGGCTGATAGCCCGGTTGTATGGAGTGTTATCTGTGAAAACACTGGCATAATTCCAATACTCATTGGGGTCCAACCTTGGAGTACTGGCGATGGCGAGCATCTCGCCCGTGTTCGGGTCCATCACCAAGACCACGCCACCATCTGCCCCACTATCTTCCAGACCTTTATTGAGCACATCTTCAGCTGCAGCCTGGATCTCCCGATCAATAGTCAGGACGATATCTGCCCCGGCTTCAAGCTGGGGAATTTCAGTCACCTGGTATGGATCCAATGTCATCCAAACGGATTGTGGAGCACCAGCCAATAGATCATTGAATTCTGACTCCACTCCGAACATCCCGTTTCCCTCACGGTTGACAAAACCGAGCACATTTGCCGCAAGCTCGTTCTCAGGGTAATAGCGCTGCAGGCGTGGCCGGTAAACCAGACCATCCAGACTCGGCCGGCCTGCTTCCCCGTAATCCACATTTGGCAGATTGGCGTAGTTACGTGCCCAATCCTGTAATTGGGTCAATTCCTCGGGCGTGACGAAATCTGCCAGCTGAACATACGCGGTCCCAGAAATTTGAGCCTCATGGATCACAGCAAAAATATCGTCTGAATACCCTGCATAGTCATACTCAGGGTGGCTCGTTAAGACTTTACTTAATGCAAAGGCGATCGAATCGGGATTATCAACATTATCTACCTGTGCACCCACCTCGTATACCAGGGTGCTGCCTGCTAACAGGCGACCCCAGCGATCATAGATATCACCACGGGGCGGGTAAAAAATGTGCAACGTGCGGGAATATTGCTCTCCCTGTAAAACAAATTCGCTTCTTTCAGGACTGAACTGCAGTCTAAACAGCTGGATGATGATCATCACCCCAGCTAAGATGAATAAGACTCCCAATAAATTAAATCGCCAACCGGTCAGAGTCTGACCGGCTTTTTCACGCACTGAATGTGTAATTTCAGGGACTTCACGAACAGGTTGTTTCCGACGGATGCGACCTGCCGGAACTACATGCTCTGCCATATATTTTCTCATGGCTGTGCCTCACTGAATAATTTGACCGTTTTACCCACCTGATCTGCTACCCAATCAAATAAAGATTGTTTAAATTCCGGATCGATGGTGGAGGCATTAACCACAACTGGCACAGGTGGAGGTGCCAATGATGAGGTCTGTCTTTCAACATAACCTGGCACCACCATATAATCGATATGGTCAGCTTCAATAGGTATTAAATTAAGGTCTTTGACTCGCTCCTGCATAATAGAATATGAAGTAAGGTACGCTAATTGACTGGCGAGATTAGCAATTTTTTGTTCTAATTCCTCGATTGGGACGTAAGTCTCTCCTGCATCACCAGTCAGATAATGGTATCCATAAACGCGCACCTGCATTTCTTGGATCTGTCTTCCAGCGGCTGCTGCCCGCGCAGTAACATTTAAGTAGATCCCCGCAATGATGGCAGCGCAAACCAGAAACAGTAAAATCACCCCGATCATGTATGTCTGTCTCCGCCAGGGTGCTTGTGAGTATGCATGGGTTAATTGGTGTATGTTGTCCATATCTTCTACCTATCTAAAAACCCGTCGACTTTTGATAATTTAGAAATGTTTCATTGTTAATTTCTCAAACTTACTCGGTTTTCACCTACTATCATCAAAAGTAAACGGGTTTCTAGTGCAGGCTCGCAAGTCTTATGCCATATTTCTAAATTGTTCCTTCTATCCTTTCCGCTACCCTCAATCGGGCGCTGCGGGAACGAGGATTATTGCGAATTTCAACCTCTTGCGGGCGTACGGGTTTGCGTGTTACTTCCCGCAAGGTTGCTTTATGACCGCATGTACAAATCGGTTGCTTGGGTGGGCAGATGCAATCTCTGCTTTCCCTACGCATGAACTGCTTTACTATGCGGTCTTCCAACGAGTGGAAGGCAATAATCGCTAACCGGCCACCAGGCTTGAGCGCCTCGACCGTCTGGGGTAAGACTTTTTCGAGTGCCTCCAACTCGTCATTCACTGCGATGCGCAATGCCTGAAAGGTGCGAGTGGCAGGGTGGATACCGCTCTTCCCACCACTGGTCACTTCTGCTACAACATTCGCCAGTCGCATAGTTGTGGTGATGGGCCTGGCATTCACAATAGCTCGAGCCACTTTTCTCGACCGATGTTCCTCTCCATAGCGGAACAGTAAGTCAGCCAGCTCAACCTCACCCAGGTGATTCACCAGGTCTACTGCCCTGGTTTTACCATCCGGATCAAAGCGCATATCCAGAGGTGCTTCCGATTGGAAGGAAAAACCTCTTGCCTGTGTGTCTAGCTGCATCGAGGACAATCCCAGATCCAACAGGATGCCATCCACCTGTCGCCACTTTAAAAACACCAGTTGCTTCAGCAAAGTGATGTAGGAGGCTCGTACGATATGAGCCCTTTCACCAAACTCTGCCAGCTTCTCACAAGCCAGTTGGAGTGCTTGTGGATCAACATCCAACCCGAGCAGATGACCATCCGGACTGCTTGCCTGAAGGATTCCCCAGGCATGGCCTCCCGCCCCAACTGTGCCATCCACATACAACCCTCCCTGGTGAGGCTGCATTGCGTGTATAATTTCATTGTAAAGAACTGGTAGGTGTGTCATCACCTGATTAATCGGATGTGCTATCTTGCTGACCTAGCTTGGCAATTGGCATTCATCCGCTACTGGTGGATAAATCCAGAACCTTAAATCGCTCGGTGTTCGCTTCAGCTTCATCCAGCGCGTGCTGCTGGAGTGCCCATTCATCTGTTGACCAGATCTCGAAGTAATTGCCCTGCCCCACCAGAACTGCCTCATGGTCACAGGTCAAACCGACTTTCTGGCAGAGGAAATCAGGGATTAAAATGCGTCCTGCCTTATCCATCTCCAGCCGGGAAGCAGATCCGATGATCAACCGACGCAAAGCACGCGCCAACGGATCGGTTAAACTCATCTGGTCAAGACGGTGTGAGATAGCATCAAATGCTTTTGTGGTCAATACCATCAAGTTCCGGTCAAAACCGCGCAGGATATATGCTCCTTCATCCATTAATTCGCGGTAACGCGCCGGTACAGTCAGGCGGTCTTTGTTGTCAATGCTGTGTCGGTACTCACCCAAAAACATATGTTCTAGTTATCCCTTTTTTACACGAAACGCCGGATAATCCGGCGCTCCCACTTTAACCCACTTTATTACACAATTACCCACAGTATAGTATAGAATATTAAATAAATCAAGGATTTTTAACCCCAATTTAATAACCAATTTATGAATAGAAGGAATTCCTAATGCCCAACCCACCTCTCAATGACTATCGACCCCTCTTCGTCGGCCTGGATTCCCTTTGCCCATTATTAGATGGCAGCAATTGTGGATATACCAACCTGGATAATGCCGCTTCGACTCCCCCTTTGAAAGCCGTCAAACAGGCAGTAGACGACTTTTTGGTTTATTACAGCAGTGTTCATCGTGGGACTGGGTTTAAGAGTCAGCTTTCCACTCATGCATATGAACAAGCCCGCCGGATTATGATGGAATTCGTGGGTGCCAATCCATCAGATCATACCTGCATCTTCGGCAAGAATACGACTGACGGCATCAACAAGCTCGCTCGTCGGCTTCCCTTGCAAGGTGAACGCAACATCGTCCTCAGCAGCGGCATGGAGCACCATTCCAATGATCTACCCTGGCGCGCCGCCACTCACGTCATCCATGTGCGCCTGACGCCGGATGGGCGGTTGGATGAAGAGGATTTTGACAACCAGCTTTCAAAGTATGCTGACCAGGTTGCACTGGTCACGCTGACGGGTGCCAGTAATGTAACGGGGTTTCTCAATCCCATCCACCGCTTGGCAGAGAAAACTCATTCAGCTGGAGCCATGTTTATGGTGGATTGCGCTCAGCTTGCCCCCCACCGTAAGATCGACATGCTCACACTGGAAGATCCTGCACATCTGGACTTTGTCAGTATTTCTGCACATAAAATGTATGCCCCATTCGGGACTGGTGCCCTCATTGGTCGCAAGGATGTCTTCGAGCACGGCGACCCCGATATGACCGGCGGTGGCACGGTTGAAATCGTCACCTTGGATAACGTGGTATGGTCGGAACCTCCCGAACGTGAAGAGGCCGGCAGCCCCAATGTAGTTGGGGCAGTCGCCCTTGCCGCTGCCATCCGCCAGTTGGAAGCTGTAGGAATGCCCGTGGTGGCGCAGCATGAAGCTGACCTGACCCGCCATGCCTTACAGGGGTTGAGTGCCATTCCCGGTGTCAAAGTGTATGGGGATACCAACCCAACCAATGCTCTAGACCGTTTGGGGGTCATCCCAATCCAGCTGGAGACTGTTAACCATTTCTTGGCTGCCGCTGTATTGGGATTCGAATATGGCATCGGTGTGCGCAGCGGTTGCTTCTGTGCCCATCCCTATATCCTCCACCTGCTGGGTTTGAGCCCGCAGGAAGCCGTTGAGGTGCGCCGCCGTATGCTGGCAGGTGATAAATCCGAGATGCCCGGGTTAATCCGCGTTTCTTTTGGTTTATATAACACCCACGAAGAAGTGGATTACTTGCTCGATGCGCTCAAACACATTTCTATTGGCGATTATTACGGCAAATACCTGCAGGAGAGAGCTACAGGGGAATACAATCCGGTCGACTGGCAGCCTGATTTCGCAGGTTATTACACACTATAAGAATACGATCGTCACTATATAAAATAGTAACGAGGGATAACCATGGAATATGCTTTTGAGCTAACAAGTGACCGGGCAGAAGCAGACAGCACATTTATCTGGGATCAGCTGCATCAGTTCAACATGCAATTTACCGAACCTGACCAACATACTTTATTGAGCGTATTCGTCCGCAATGAACGCGGAGAGTTGATCGGCGGCTTGTTGGGAGAAACTTTTTGACGCTGGTTGCACACAAATATCCTGTGGGTTCACAAAGACTACCGGCGTGGGGGTTTGGGGAAGCAGCTAATGGTAAAAGCCGAAGCAGAAGCCATCCGCCGTGGTTGCCGGCACGCCTATGTTGATACATTAAATTTCCAGGCGCCTGATTTTTACCTGAAGCTTGGATATACCGTCTGGGGCGTATTGGAGGATTTTCCTCCCGGGCACCGCCGTATATTTTTGCAGAAAGATATATCGAC